>Ga0306920_100000308_pt1 | contig 56442 bp, 43 predicted proteins | sample flu12Cox44000170_FD_204666 | JGI IMG/M metagenome (GOLD analysis project Ga0306920, IMG submission 204666) | Lab enrichment of tropical soil microbial communities from Luquillo Experimental Forest, Puerto Rico - flux4day.12C.oxic.44.000.170 (v2)... | ecosystem: Environmental > Terrestrial >... | reverse complement strand
GGGCTCGATCCACTTCGCTGACTTCCACCACCCATCTCTTTACGCCCATGCAGCATAGACGAATAGAGCGCTATACTTTATTCAGCGGCATGACACTAGTAGTACCAGGACCTGTCCCCGCCCGGAGCGCGGCAGGGCCACGATTAAGTTCGCATTCGGAAGCCGTATCGGAGCGAGCTTGCGTCCCACAATGCGACATTCTTCCATGTTCCTTTTCGACACCGATCAGGTCCCTTTTCAGCTTCAGTCGAAAACTTCGACCCAATTTGGCGAAACCAATAATTGTGCCACCACCGCAGTTACTACTAATCAGGGTCGCCACTGGTTTGATCAGCATTGCAGTTTTTTGGGCTCTACGTTTGAACAGACTGTGAGCGAGCTAAATGTGGTCAATTACTTGCAGATCTCTTCGCGTGCCTCGTGTTTGTACGGCTTGAATGGTTTCATGAGTTGCAGCGTCGCCATTCCAATGGCGCGCCATTTTCCGGACAGTCCTGCACCTTTGACAATGAAAGCCATGCATAGGATCGATGCCTAAATGCTGGTGCGTACAAGCGGCGCGGGCGTTTCGGATGCGCTGAGGCCCGCCGAGCGGCCTGAGCGCGACCGCTTTATCGGCGTGCGTAGTTCTTCCGCGGTGTCAGAGTATCCAGGCCGATTTGATTGGACCTGGGTACCAATAATCGGTCTCGGGATGCTCGACGCAGTGTTGGCGCGGCATCTTGGAATGCGTTTTGTCGGATGGGAGAGATTCGGTCTGTGGACCAGTGTGCCAGCCGCGGTCGCTGTCTTCTACGGAATTTCGCGCCGGAGCGACAGGCTGGTGGACGTCGGTTACTACACGATGTTGTGGCTGCTCTTCTCCCTATTCGGGTGCATCCTAACTTACTTGGCGGCTCGTGCCGACCTGCCATTGCGGGACACTCAATTCACGCACTACGACGCACTCTTGCGATTCGACTGGTGCAAGTGGGTTACTTTCGTTGGCTCTCACAAAAAATTCGAGCTTCTGCTCGCCCTCGCTTACTCGACGATTCTTCCGCAGACCGTTGGCTCTATCATTTACTTCTCCCACATCCGGCGGCCGGACCGTAATAATGATTTCCTCTGGACAACAATGGTCGCAGGCCTGATGACCTGTGTGATATCCGGTCTTCTTCCGGCGCGTGGCCCGCATTTGGAGGGTCAGCACTTTGAGTGGTGGACTATTCAGAACGTTCTTCGCGGCGGCTCCTGTGCCACCTTTTCGCTGGAGAGGTTGCAGGGGATAGTTGTCCTCCCGTCATTCCACACAGTAACTGCGATTTTACTCATCTACTCGCACAGACCTCCGTTGTCGTCCTTCCCGCTGACCCTGATTCTCAATCTGTTGATGCTGTTGTCGATTCCGTCTGAAGGGCAACACTACCTGGTAGACATGATTTCGGGAGCTCTCGGAGTAATTGCCAATTGTTGTGGATCGCGCCCGCATGATCAGGCGGCTTCCCGCGGCGCGGCTTCAGTTGATTGAGTAGCAGTTCGTGTTTGTTTCTGAACCCCATCGACAAATTTCACTCCGGCACGGACCAGCGGCAGGAGAGCGGCGCCATCCAGCCGCCGCCAGCGCAGCTGAGCCATATCGAGCAGCTTGAAGGCCATGAGCAGCCCTTTGGTTCTCGAGCCTGCGCCTTTGGTCACCCGCTCGCGCAAGCGCACAGTGGCGAAGGCAGATTCAATCACGTTTGTCGTGCGCAGGTGTTTCCAGTGCTCCGCCGGAAAATCGAAGAAGCTGACCAGGCGCTCCCAGTTCGCCGTGAGTGACTCCACCGCCTTGGGATACTTGGCCTGGTACTCGGCAGCGAAACGCACCCGGGCGGCCTCGCAGTCTGACCGCCGCGCCGCATACATCATTTCATGCAGGGCGCGTTTGGCGCGGGAATGTAAGCGCTGGGGCAACTTGTCGAGCACGTTGGAAAGCTTGTGACACCAGCAGCCCTGCTCACCAGTTTCGGGCCAGACCTCGCGGGCGGCGGCCCAGAAGCCGAGCGCACCATCACCCACCGCGAGTACCGGTGCTGCCATACCGCGCCGCTTGAGCTCGCGCAGCACTGCTTTCCAGCTTTCGGCACTTTCCCGATAACCGTCCTCGACCGCTAGCAATTCCTTCTCGCCGTCTGGACGCACGCCAATCATCACCAGCGTGCAGAGCCGATCATCATCCAGCCGAATATTGAAATGGATCCCATCTACCCAGACGTAGACGTACTCGCGCCCGCTCAGGTCGCGCTGGCGAAAGTCTTTATATTCTTTCTCCCAGCCGGCCGTCAGCCGCGCGATGGTGGTCGCGGATAAGCCGGCGGCGTCCTTGCCTAAGAGCGCTTCGAGGGCCGGGCGGAAGTCGCCGGTCGACAACCCACGCAGATACAAAATCGGCAGCACCTCGGCGACTTTGGGTGAACGGCGCATATAGGGCGGCAAGATATGGCTGGTGAAACGCTGGCGCCGACCATGTTCATCACGCCGGCGGTCATCGACTCGCGGCGCCCTAAGCCCCACCGTTCCGGCTCCTACCGTTAGCTTACGCGCACGACCGCGACCATTGCGCACTACCAAAGCACGGCCCTGCCCGTCGCGCTCGCTACGATGACGCTCGATGTAGTCGTCGACCTCAGCCTTAAGCGCCTCGATCAACATCCGCCGTGCACCCTCGCGCGCGATCTCGTCCAACAATAAAACTTCCTGGCCCGCTTCCCTCTCATCCCACTTCTCGACTAATTTCAGCATCGGTGGCGTCTCCCTTCCAGCCCGGCGCCCACCGGGCGGTTGCGTTGCTCACGCAGAAGGGTACGCCGCCTTTTTCATGCGCGCATTAGAGATCCACAACTTTCGGTAATAACTCAGAGAGCTCTCGTGGCAGCCGCCTCAATCGCGGCGATCAGGCTGGCGACCGGGTCGCGCGAACCATGCAGGGCAATTCAATAAAACCAACTTGAGTCGCGCGACGGTCCGAAAAACGCACCGACAAATCTTTCGAGTGCGAAATTAAACTTCATTATCACGTGATCGGAGCCGCGCGTGAGGCCAAAGCCCGGGCCGAGGTTGTACTCTAATCCTTCCAGCAGCTCTCCCTGAACGACCGGGAAGATATAATGCTGCTGCCGGCTCAGCGGATCGCTATCGTCAATCAGGCCGACGCCGCCATAGAACTCGATGCCGGGCGAAAGCCAATCCATCCAACTGTAATATAGGCCGTTGCGATAGCCGAAGGCGAAGCCTTGATCGTGCCCATTGCCAAGCAGGACCTTCTCGAACACCGGATTCGCCACCAGCGACAGGCGCCCCAGGTCTTTTTCGATGATCGGTTTTAGTTCCAGTGTCAGATCGGCATTGTCAAATTGAGGGGTTTTGTGCCACTCGAATGCTGCGTACCATCCCAGATCAATCGGCAACGCCGCACGCTTGCAGAGCATGCCTCGCAGGTGGACCTTGTTGCCCGCCCACCAAAAGCCATGGCCCCCTGGTTCGGCAAAGGTGACGTATGCCGCCCCCTCGATTCGATCGGTAAGCCCATAGGTCAATTCGTCGGCGCTGTACCACATTCCCTGGCTTCTGAACGTTCCGGCCGCGGTTCCATTGCCGCCCTGGCTGTGGCCGTTGGCGACTACGGCGTTGTTGGTCTCCAGCTCGGCCATTCCGCGCTGCTCGGTCGCATAAGGCAGCACTTCGAACTCCCACGGATCGATCTGCCCCCAAGCAGGTCCGCCGCATAGGACCAGGGCCAGCAATCCGATCGGAAACATTCGCAAGTATGTGGTCACCGGCATGGAGCCGATATTAGCTCAAAAGTCTTTGCATGCATTGGCGCAAGTTCCCCACTTGCTCAGTTGCCTAGGTCTTGCGACTCTTTGCGCTGATGGGTCGGGTCTTAGCTGAGAATCCAAAGGGCGGATTGATTCAACACCCTGAATCAGACGCGCAGGACTCGGTTGGTGGCGAAACCGTCGCAGTCGAGGGAAGCCGGAGCGAATTAAACGAGCACGTCGGGGCGCTGGTGGTGCTGCTCCTTACAGCAATTCTGTATTTCGCCAGGCTCGGCGCGCGCGCGCTATGGGCTTCGGAATTTCGGTGGGGAGAAATCGCGAGAGAGATGCTCCTGACCCACAATTACTTCTGGCCGACAATCAACGGCCGTGTCTATTTTGACAAGCCACTAGGCTCCTACTGGCTAGTGCTCGTGTCGAGCCGGATGACCGGCGGGATGGATGAAGCCGCATCCCGGATTCCGAGCGCGATGGCTGGAGTACTGGCGGTCGCACTGCTGATTCTGTTTGCCCGCCGTCTTTACGATCTCAGGACGGCTGTGGCCGCCGGCTTCATCCTCGCCACGAGTTTCGGTTTCGCGTTCTGGGCGCGCACCGCCTCGGCCGATATCGAAACAGTCACCGGCGAGTTGGCGGCGTTGGTGATTTTCGCGAACAACGAAAATCGGACCGGCTGGTGGGTGCTGGCGCTGTGGTCCATCATGGGGCTGACTTCGCTAATGAAGGGATTGCTGGGCTTCGTCCTGCCCATCGTGGTGATCGGCGCTTATTCATGCGTTGCCGACGGTTGGCCAGAACTGAGACACCACTTAATACACGGTCCGCTGCGCTCGCGCGTTCACTGGCTGATCGAACGAAACCGCTGGTTTTTCAACTGGCGCACAGTCGTCGCTGTCGCACTGGCGGGTGTCATCTATTTCGCGCCGTTTGCCATCTCATATATCGCAACCGGCTCAGCCGCGGGAATGTACATGGTTTACCGCGAGAACGTCGAAAGGTATTTCGCCCCATTCGACCATCGTGGACCGGTCTACCTTTATGCCTATACGGTCTTTGGTTTGATGGTTCCCTGGTCGGCGTTTCTGCCGGCCGCCTTGATGCATGCCCACAAGCGCGAGGAGCTCGCGGGCGCCAGCTTGAGAAGCGGCCGTTTCGTATTGGCTTTCTTCTGGACGATCTTCATTTTTTTTACGCTGTCCGGTTCGAGGCGGAGTTACTACATCCTGCCGATTTTGCCTGCTGCTGCCATTTTGGTCGCGCGTATTTTTGTGGGTGCCGAGAATGATTTGAGCCCGTCCTGCCGGTTTCTGCTGAAGGCTGGTTTAGGGTTTGTACTTTCGGGTCTCGCGTTATCGCTCCTTTTCTTGCTGCCGGTGCGAGTGCTGCTGCCATCGCCCTATTCCCTGTTGCCAATGCTTCCGCGGCCGGGACTTTTCGCGGCCTGCTGGATTCTTTCACTCGGCACCACCGCGTACGCGTTCATCCATTATAGCCGCGCGCGAATACTGCGCTCGGTGTGCGTCGTCACTTATCTGATGCTGTCTTACTTGTTTATTTTCGCGATGCCAGCCGGGGATCAATGGCGTGGTGAGAAGCGGTTCGCGAAGGTAACGCGGCAACTGATCAACGGGCATCCAGCCGAGCTGGCTTCATTCAAAACCCAACCGCCGATGTTCTATCTCAGACTCGCCAAACCGGTGCCCGAATATGAAACTCTGGTGGAACTTGAAGCTGCCATCCAAACCCGCCGCATCAAATGGGTCATTCTACGTCAGCGCGATGTTTCTGCTCTGCGCGGGCCAGCACGCGTGGCCGCGTTCGAGCCGAGCTATCCGTGGGACTCGCGGGAGCACCGCCTCAATGCGCTGGTACTCATGAAACTGGAACGTTAGCCCGCTTCTATAACCTCATCGGCATCACCACGTATTGAAATTCCGAATCTGAGGGCGTGGTGATGATGCCGGCCGTGACCTCGTCGCTTAAACCCAACACTGCCTCACTATCGCTGGGCATCACGTTCAGAACCTGCTGGATGTACAGCGCATTGAAACCGATCGAAAATTCAGCTCCGTTAAACGCGATATCAAGCGTCTCGCTCGCCTCGCCAAGGTCGGGGCTGGTAGAAGACACCGTCAAGCTGCCCTCGGCGAAGGCAAGCTTGACACCATGGTAGCGTTCATTCGAGAAAATCGCCGCGCGGCGCATTGCATTGAGCAGGGTATCGCGTCCGACATGAATTTCGTAGCGGGATTGGCCAGGAATCACGCCTTTGTAATCGGGGAATTCGCCTTCAACCAGCCGCATCGAAAGTTCTGTGGCGCCGCGCCGCAACCATGCCAGTTGGCCGTCGATTACCAGTTGCGCTTCGTTCTCGCCCACCTGATCCAGGAGTTTGCGCAATTCGGCCAATCCCTTGCGCGGGATAATCACTCCGCTGACCATCGAAAAGCCGGTTGCTGCGCGATCGATCATCGACAGCCGGTGTCCGTCTGTGGCAACCATCCTGACGGTCCCGCTCTCAGGTGCGACGATATAGACTCCGCTCAGATTGTAGCGCGCCTCATCGGGACTTACGGCGAAGATGGTCTTATCGATCATGCTCGCCATCTCAGCGGGCGCAAGCTTAAGTTCACCCTTGACCGGGCGGTGCTGCTGCTCGTCACCCTTACCATTGGGCGACGGCATCGCCGGAAAGCTGCGGGGATCGAGACCCATCATTTTGAACCTGGCACGGCCGCAACGAAGTTCAAACCAATCATTGTCCAGCGCTTTTATGGTTACTTTTTCGCCTTCGGTTTCACGCACGATTTCAAACAGCTTACGCGCGCTCAGCGTGAGCGGGCCTGGCTGGACCACCTCCGCTGCAATCTCGGTCCTGATTCCTACCTCCAGATCAGTTGCGGAAAGTCGGACGCTCTCCTCTCCGGGCTCCATCAGCACATGGCCGAGGATTGGAACGGTGTTGCGCCGCTCGACTATTCCCTGAACCATGGAGAGGCTGTTGAGTAGCGAAATGCGGTCTATCGCCAGTTCCATGAGTCGTCCCGCAGGCTTCCTGCTATCACTTCACAAGATCAATCCAGAAAAAATTAAATAGAGACAGAAAGGCTTGTCGATTTGTGCATTTTCATCGCAAGTACTTGCCGCAACAGTAAATTTCGCGCTTGCAAAATTGTGCGGGCGGCAACTCGTGCGCGCCTTCGGCTGTTCGCCCCAGCAGCACGGTTGTCGATAACTAGACTTTATCCCCGCTTTACCCACAAATCCATTCACCGCGATACGCTCAATACCCCGGCTTGTCACACTGCGGGCAACGGCGTGCCGGCCTGTATATTTTTCAACTCGCGCTCAATCTTTTCGATCGAGAAACGAAACGCTGAGTCATTGGTCACTCGGCGCTGAATCAGATTGAAAGCGTGGATCACGGTGGAATGGTCGCGGCTGAAGTGCTCGCCGATGGTAGGAAAGGAACTCTCGGTTATTTTGCGGCACAAATACATCGCGACCTGGCGGCAGAAGGCAATATGCTGCGTCCGCTTTTTGGATTTGAGGTCGACCAGTCGGATATGAAAAAAATCAGCGACGGTGCGCTGAATTGCCTCGATGTCGGGCTTGCTTTCATGGGTGCGAATAAGGTCGCGCAAAGCCTGGCGAGCAAAGTCAATTGTCATCGATGAGGTATTAAGAGAGGCCAGCGCCGCCAGACGGGTCAGGCAGCCTTCCAGTTCGCGCACGTTCGACGAAACGTTCTGCGCGATATACATTGCCACCTCGCTTGGCATATTGAGGCCCTCGAGTGCCGCCTTTTTTTGCAGAATCGCCACGCGCGTTTCCAGGTCGGGCGCAGCGATGTCGGCGATGAGGCCGGATTCGAAGCGATTGCGCAGACGCTCTTCAAGCCCGGGGATGTCGCGTGGCACTTTGTCCGAGGTCAGCACAATCTGGTGACGCTCGGAATGAAGTGAATTGAAGGTATGAAAAAATTCTTCCTGCGTGCGTTCCCGCCCCGCCAGGAACTGAACGTCGTCGAGAATCAACGCGTCGACTCGCCGGAACTTCTCCTTGAACTCTCCCATTTTTTCGCGCCGTATCGAACTAATTAGTTCATTCATGAACACCTCAGCCGGCATGAACAGAACTTTGCGCTGACGCGAACTTGTAGCCCACAGATGATGGCCAATGGCGGTGGCGAGATGCGTCTTGCCCAGACCAACGCCGCCGTAGATGAAGAGCGGGTTGTATTTTTCACCCGGGCGGTTGGCGACAGCCAGTGCCGCGGCATGCGCGAATTGATTGCTTGAGCCGACCACGAATTCGGCAAAAGTGTAGCGCGGGTTGAGCTGCGGATGGATGGCTGTCCGCGGCAATGGCCCGCCTGAATCCAAACTCGGTGCAGCTACTCCCTTGGTGGCCGCCACCGGATGAGCGTGGCCATTGCCGTTAGTGGTGCCGTTGACGAGTTTGTTGCCGATCGCGTCCTTGCCGAGGATCAGTTTGACTTCGACGGTCTCGCCGATTTCCTCCGATAGTACCTGCTGCATCAGGTCGAGGTAGCGATCATTTACCCAATCACGAAAAAAGCGATTGGGCGCTTCGATCGTCGCCATCCGGTCTTGCAGACCGACGAAATTGAGCGGTCCGATCCAGGTTTCATAGCCGACTTGACCAAGTGACTCGCGAATTCGGTCACTAGCCTTCTGCCACACGCCGTTCATCCGTTACTTCCTCCCTCTGTTGACGGCCCGCCCCATGCTCGGTATGCGGAAATGATGGATTTAAGCCGAAGTTGGCCCGAAATGGTTGAATAGTTAATTACGCACAGCTTTATACACATATGTTAATAACCCTGCTTTTGCTCGTTATCACAGGGCTTTTGGGACCTACGCCAGAAAGCTGTCAACTCAACTGCCCATCCAGCAGGTACGCATCGGTCAAATCCATTCGTTTGGAGACGCTCGTGAAAGCGATCACGAAATACATCCGCACCTCCTGAGCTTCCCCCTTTTTGATCAGGGTGTGGCGGTGATGAATGGAAGGAAATAGAATCTTTGCAATCGTGGTTCAAGCAGCACGCAAGAGCCCGGCAGAAGGGTGCGATTTTCAAGGGGAATTTTTTTGGTTTACCTCTTCACTAAAAGTCCTTGACTGGAGCGTGAAATTGCGATTTCCATCTGGTTGGCTCCAGGAGCCAATTTTATCTTCTTGTCGAAGAGATGCAATGCGACACCTTAGGTAGTTACGGGTGCTCGCTGAATTACAAAAAAGGCGATTGGACCCTGAATAGAGCGGCTGATTCATGGTGTCTGTGAATAAATCGAACGATCTGTTCATTCGCGCTAATGGGATTATTCCGGGAGCTGTCAACTCGCCAGTGCGAGCATGGAAAGCCGTCGGAGGTTCGCCGCTTTTTGTCGAACGCGCGCAAGGCGCCCGGCTTTACGATGCCGACGGCAACAGCTTTATCGATTACGTTGGTTCCTACGGTCCGGCGATTCTCGGCCACGCCCATCCTCGCGTCGCGGCAGCGGTTGCGCGTCGAGCCGAACAGGGCTTTTCCTACGGTGCACCGACCCGCCTGGAAGTCGAGCTGGCCGAACGAATCAACGGCGCAATTCCGGCAGCTGAAAAGGTTCGCTTGGTCAATTCCGGGACCGAGGCCGCAATGACTGCTCTACGCATCGCGCGCGCCGCTACCGGACGGCCGGGAATCGTCAAATTCGACGGATGCTATCACGGACATACGGACTCATTGCTGGTGCGAGCGGGCTCCGGTGCGATGACCTTCGGAGTGCCTGATAGTGCCGGCATTCCGGAGGCCGTGGCTGCTCAGACCAGGATTGCTCAGTACTGCTCTCTCGAAGCCGTCGCAAGGCATTTTTGCGCAGAACCGGCCGGTATCGCCGCCGTGATCGTCGAGCCGATCGCAGCCAACATGGGCGTGGTTCGGCCGCCGCCTGGCTTTTTGCAATCGCTCTACGACCTGACCCGTCATTATCACGCCCTTCTGATCTGTGACGAGGTCATCAGTGGTTTCCGGCTACGCTATGGAACCGTCTCTGAAAGCCTCGGGGTTAGTCCCGATCTTGTGATTCTAGGCAAGATCATCGGTGGTGGAATGCCGATTGGCGCAGTCGCGGGCAGAACTGAGTTAATGGATTTGCTGGCGCCGGAGGGCCCGGTCTACCAGGCAGGTACGCTGTCGGGAAATCCGCTCTCTGTGATTGCCGGTATTGAGACGCTTTGCGCCCTAGAAGGCGCAGGCACCTACGAGCAGTTGGAGGCATCGGGTGCTCGGCTCGAAACCGGTCTTCGCAACGCACTTGCTCGTAGCGCTCGCCAGGGTTGCGTCAATCGAGCTGGTTCTTTGCTGACGTTATTTTTCGGCGTTGACCGGGTTAGGAATGCCGAGGAGGCGCGGACCGCTGACACCGCAGTCTTTGCCAAATTTTTCCGCGCGATGCTAGAGCGGGGCATCTACTTACCCCCATCACAGTTTGAGGCAATGTTCGTATCACTCGCGCACACGGAAGCCGACATCGACGCGACGATTGCTGCAGCCAACGAATCTCTGGACGCAATTGGAGCCCCGTAAGATGGGAGGCAGCTCGGCGAGACAAACTCCGGGACTGTCAGTCGGTCAATGACTGCGAATGGATCATCCGGCTCGCCCCGTTATATCCGTATTACTGTTATCGGACTCGAATTCTCTTCTCCTATTCTCGCCGGTCTCCTGGGTGGCTATTACCTCGGTGAATATTTTCATCGGCCATGGCTTGGCCTGCTTGGGCTTCTCAGCGGAGTATTCTTCGGCTTCTACCGCCTGATAACGGAGCTTCGGCACTTCGTGAGAGGTACACAATGAACCGAAGGGAGGCCGGTTAGCGAAGTGCATGTAAAAGGGAGTCTGCGACGTGCGCATCAAGACAGTGCCCACTGTCGAAGGAATCCAGCGGACCACGGCGGTGATAGCAGTGCTGGCCGCAGCGGTCCTCCTGATTGAGGCTTCATCGGCGAGCGCGCTCTCCTGCATCTTGGGGGCTGGGCTCATGCTGGCAAATTTATACGCTCTGAGCTGGACAGTCAGAACAATGTTTGCGCTCGCACGGCAGACAGGAGGTGCGACCGCATTGGGGTTGATCGCGGCGCCTCTGAAAATGTTCCTGCTGGCCGGCATTGCTTTCTTGATTATCGAATCGGGCCGGGTTAACGTGTTTGGCTTTGTTGCAGGTACCTTGACTCAATTCATTGCGATCTTTATTGAAGTGGGGCGTGTGTCGATTTGGGAGAAGCTTTCCGCCCTGTCACATTGACCATGGGGAAGCCAATTCTGATTTCACTACGTTCGGAGGCCGCAGGTGTCTGAACCGGTTAATTTCTTCCAACTGATCGCTCACGCCGTAGGGCGATTGCCAGCGGAACTCGTCGGCACTTGGACCGTTATGGCTTTGCTGCTGATATTCGGTTACACGGCGCGCCAGTCGCTGTCCGTTGCCTTAGATCCGACCCTGCCGGATGAGGGGCTCACCCTGCGCCACTTCGCGGAAGTGGCGGTTGAATGGCTCGACGGTTTGGTGACTCAGGTTTCGGAACTGCATGGGGCTCGGCGCTATGTTCCCTTTTTCGGTAGCCTTTTCCTCTTCATTCTGACAGCGAATTTTATGGGTCTGATTCCGGGCCTGACGCCGCCGACCAACGATACCGACCTGACCTTTGCGCTGGGCGGGATCTGTTTTATCTATTACCTCTGCCAGGGTTTCGCCCATCAGGGACCTAAATATTTGCTGAGTTTCTTCGGTCCGTTGTGGTGGCTAGGTTGGTTTATGGTGGTGATCGAGGTAGCCGACAATCTCTTTCGACCTTTCTCGCTGGGGATTCGTCTGTTCGCCAATATGTTCGCCGACCATCATGTGCTGACACTTTTTACCAGCCTCACGTATGTGCTGGTGCCGATCGCGTTTTACGCACTCGGCAGTATCGTGTGCGTCGTGCAGGCACTGGTATTCGTCATCCTGGCGATAAGCTACGTTCGCATGGCCGCGGCTGCTCACTAGCTGGAGCGGTCTTTAGTCAGTCGTCCGTATTTTTCAGGTAGATCAATTCCGCTACCGGAACCCGGTAGCCGGCCGAAGCGTGGAAGATGATAGAGGAGCAGTTAAATAGCCACAGGCCGGGTGAAAGAGCGGGTAGCGACAGCAGGCGGCGCGCAGAGCAGCCGAGCCAAGGTCTGCGGCGTCCGCCTAAAAGGAGGAACGTGGTATGCTTCGAAGAATCTGGATGGCAATGGGCGCGGCGCTAATCGCCGTGATGGCATCGCCGATCATGGCGATGGCCCAGGCTGCACCCGCCGATCAGGGTACTGGTCTCAGAGGGGGGTTGCTGGCGCTCGGCGCCGGTCTGGGACTGGGGATAGCGGCGATGGGTTGCGGTCTCGGCCAGGGGCGAATCGGTGCTTCGGCGATGGAGTCGATTGGCCGCAATCCGAACAGCACCAATCAGCTGTTCGTCCCGATGATCATTGGTCTGGCGTTCGTCGAATCGTTGACGCTTTACGCGTTGGTCATTGCGTTCATTCTACAAGGCAAAATCTGAATCGCCGCTAGCGCGACAACCACACGCGAATCAGGCCGAGACGGGGCTCAGAAATGAGCCCCGCTTTCAGTCATGGCGCTTGGTGCCTTGCAGGATATCGAACTTGCCGCGCTTACGTTCGCGCCGCAGCAGTACCCATACCGCCCCTGCTCCACCGTCGTAGATACGGGCGGTGGTAAAGGCCAGCACATAAGCTCCGATTGTTCCGTGCGAAAGCCATTGGGCAGTAGCATGCTTGAGCACTGGGCGGCCGCCCGGCGAACGCAATCCGCGTCCGTGCACCACCAGCACGGCGCGGCGCCCCTTACGTACTGACTCCAGTATGAATTCGGTTAAGGCGGCCTTGGCGTCAGGCTGCGTCATGCCGTGTAAGTCGATATGCGCTTGCATAGAGAAGTCGCCGCGCCGAAGGCGGCTCACGAGACGTGGATCAAGGCCGACTCGCGCGCCTTCGAGGTACCCCACGGTCTCCGTCAATTCGAAGGCGCCGTGGCCCGAGACCAAATCGGACAGCTCAGCCAGCACTTCGGCATCTTCGCTGATGATACTGCGAACGACCACCGGCTCGACGGCGATTCGCTCCGCCCGGACCCCGCCCATCGGGCGCACACCGTCAAGCGCTTGCCGGAACAATGCCTCTTCGTCCGCCGTGGATTCGGTCGTCCGAATGGGCTTCCGATTGGCCACGGATGGCGGCCCGCTTATTCGAGCTGACGCTTTGGCCGATGGGACCGCGGGGACGTTCGAACGCTCCTTAATGAGACTCTTGAGCTTCCGAAAAGGCGAATCGAAAAGCGGTTTGGGCTTTGCCCTTTTACCGAATTGCTGAGACGAGGCCGATTTTCGCTCATCGGTCATGTTGCCATGTGGCCAAGCTGGGCTAACCCGAACCGTTCGGTCCAACGCAGGGGCGGCCCGAGCCGGGACCAGATAGAGTTTGACTGATCCCTCTCAGGTTAGGAAAGCCCCTTGCTCATTAGCGGGGTCATCGTTTCCTTCAGACCACGAGTGGCAGCTAGCCACATCTCAACTCTCGAGCTGAATTCGGCACCGCAAGAAAACCCTATTAGCCTCTCCTGGGCTTCCTCTGTCTATTCTTTCGCGCGGCGCACTTGATTTAGATAATCGCGAATCGTCTGCTCGTAGCCGCGATCTGATGGTGAGTAGTATAGCTTGCCCTCGAGTTCGGCAGGACGATAGGCTTGGTCAGTGATCGCATCCTCGTAGTCGTGTGGATATTTATAGTCTTCGCCATATCGCAGGTTGCGCATGAGCGGAGTCGGCGCGTTACGCAGGTGAAGCGGTACCGGTAGCGGGCCGCGTTCGCGAGCGTCGGAACGAGCGGCCATCATCGCCCTATACGAGGCGTTCGATTTGGGCGCTGCGGCCAGATAAGTGACTCCTTGGGCGAGTGGGATTATGCCCTCCGGCATGCCAACGAAATCTACCGCATCTTTTACGGCGACTGCGATTTGCAAGGCTAGCGGGTCGGCATTACCGATATCTTCGGCAGCAAAGATCACCATTCGCCGCGCGATAAACAGCGGTTCTTCGCCCGCCTCTACCATCCGCGTCATCCAGTAAAGCGCCGCGTCGGGATCACTTCCACGCATACTCTTAATGAAGGCGGAGATGACATTGTAGTGTTCCTCACCTGCGCGATCGTAGCGCAGGGCGCGATGCTGAGCGGCTTCGGTTACATCCGCCGCGGTAATCGCGTGCCTGCCTGAATTGATTGTCAGCTCCGCGGCAACTTCGAGTGTGCCCAGGGCACGGCGCGCGTCGCCGCCTGCGAAGCGTGCGAGTTGCGCGAGGGTCTCCGGGTCGAGGGTTAAACCATTGGCACCCAGGCCGCGTTCGCTGTCCAGCAGAGCACGGGTGACGAGCGCGGCTAATTGTTCCTCAGTGAGGGGTTCGAGCACTAGCACGCGAGCACGTGAAAGCAGCGGCGCAATGATTTCAAATGACGGATTTTCGGTAGTAGCACCGATCAAAGTGATTAAGCCACTCTCGACATGGGGCAAAATTGCGTCCTGCTGAGCACGATTCCACCGATGGATCTCGTCGATGAAAAGTACCGTGCGCTTGCCTTCGAGGTCGAGGACGCGCCGTGCCGCGTCAACCGCATCGCGCAATTCCGCTACCCCGGCAGTAACCGCGCTGATCGACTTGAACACGGCGCCCGAGGTTTCGGTCAGCAGCCGTGCGATGGTTGTTTTCCCTGTGCCGGGTGGACCCCATAGGATGATGGAGTGCAGCGCACCTTTTACGGCAATCTGCTGAAGGAGGCGGCCGGGACCCAGCAGGTGTTCCTGGCCCACTACCTCGTCGAGGGAATGCGGCCGCATCCGATCAGCTAACGGCTGCGTTAGCGAGCGTTTGGGCTTGAACAGCCCCGGACTGAGGTCTGTTGCTCGTCGCCTCATTGCAAAACCGTACCACAGCATCAAGGCGCTGCTTAAGCGCCCACAAAAAAGGCTTGGAAAAGCCGGTTTGCGTTTCTAGTTGTCGATGGTTTAGCCTTTGAGTGCCCTTTCTTGTACGAAGCTTGGCTTCAGAGGCAGAGGGCAATTTTCGCGGGCCGGACAGGAGTCGGCACCAAAAATGATTGTCGGAATCGATATCGGAGGTTCGACCACTGACGCTGTAGTCCTAGACAATGGCGATGTTCACGTTGTCACGATTGAAGCCAATGACCCGGTTGCAGCCGCAGCCGGAGCCTTGGGCAAACTCGTGCAGACCTGTGGGCTTCCGCTTAGCAGGGTTACTCGTGTGGCAGCGACGGGCGCCGGTTCGCGCGCACTCGACGAGGTTCTGTTTGGATTACCGGTGGTTAAGGTCAACGAATTTGACGCCATTGGCATTGGCGGTACCTCGCTTGCTGGCAAACGGCAGGCGTTGGTGGTTTCGCTCGGCACCGGAACTGCAATCGTGTCGGTCAGGCCCGAGCGAATCGAGCATGTAAGCGGTACCGGGCTGGGCGGCGGTACGCTGCGCGGCTTGTCGCGCCACATGCTCGGGGTATCCTCTTTAGGCACGCTCGAAGCGATGGCCGAGCGGGGTGACCTGGGCCGCGTCGATCTGACGGTGCGCGATATTGCCGGCGGTCCCATCGGTGATTTGCCGCCCGGCACAACCGCAGCGAACTTCGGCAAAATCACGGCTGATGCGACTGCGGAAGACAAAGCTCTCGCAATCATGAACCTGATTGTCGAGGTGGTATCGGTGCTTAGTATCGCAGCCGCGCGCGCCTGCGGCCAGGAAGATATCGTGATGACGGGTAAGTTGACGCGCATCTTCCGCTTTATGCAAAAGATGAAACGGCTCAACTTCGGTTATGGCCGCTTCATCATCCCGGAGCATGCTGATTACGCTACTGCGATCGGGGCCGCACGCGCCGCAATGCAGTACCCCTACGCGGGTTAGCGTTACCCATATAACTCGAAAGCGTCAGCAGGTGAGCAACCGACGATAAGGATAGGTGTCAACTTATCTCCGGTTGCTCATGAAAATCGCGGAGCCACCGGCGACCCGTGTGCCTGGGCAGACCGCGAGTGTAGGGCGTCCTCTGCGGATTTAAGTAGACCGCTCTCGTGCAGCCCTACTATATTCTCATCGGTATTGGTGGCTCGGGATTCGTCATGAGGAGGAACGCGATGGGATCGGAGCTGCTCAAGGGCTTTCGTATGCTCGATCTGGCCGACGAAAAAGGCGCACTCTGTGGCAAGATATTCGCCGATATGGGCGTCGAAGTGATCAAGGTCGAGCCTCCCGCTGGATGTTCTACCCGCGCGATTCCGCCTTTTCTTGACGATATACCTGGACCCGATCGCAGTTTCTATGCGATCGCCTACCATGCCGGCAAACAATCCGTGACGCTAAGCCTGGACTCAATCGAGGGCCTACAGCTTTTCTGCGAGCTTGCCGCAACCGCTGATTTTGTCGTTGAATCCTTCCCGCTGGGCTATATGGATCGACTCGGGTTGGGATATGGGAAACTGCGCGAGTTGAATCCACGTTTGATCTACACCTCGATTACACCGTTCGGCGATACTGGACCCGGCAAGAACTACAAGGCGGCGGATATAATCACCTGGGCCGCGGGTGGCATGATGTATCTGATGGGTGAGGAGGGCAAGCCACCGCTCGAGATGAGTCTGCCACAAGCCGGCTTGCATGCAGGGGCCGAGGCCGCGGTCGCCTCGCTGATCGCTCATTACCCGCGCGAAATCGACGGGGTCGGTCAGCACGTCGTAATCGACATGCAGGCCTGCGTGGTTTCGACGCTGATGAATGAACAGGCCATGCCGCTGCTGCATGGCGATTATCTGCGGCGGAGCGGCATTTTTACCGGCGCGATCGGCGGCCGCCGCAAGACGGTTTTCCGATGTAAGGACGGCTACATTTCTGGCTTGCTGGCCGGTGGTGCCTACCTGCCTTCGACCAATGCGACCATTGATTGGATGAAGGAAGAAGGTGCAGCACCCGCCTGGCTGACCCAGCAAGGTGGACTCAAGTCGCTGACGCCCTCCGCCTTTATGAATGCGGCTGAGGCCGATTTGCGTGAACTCGAAATGGCCGAGGAGGCACTGGAACGGTTTCTCATGACCAAGACCAAGAAGGAAATCTGGCAAAACGTCCTACAGCGGCGGATCCTGGCAGCCCCAGTCGCCACGGTGGCGGATATTGCCGATGATCCGCAGCTCGCCGCGCGCCACTACTTTGTCGAGATCACTGCACCGCATCTGAAACGTAAATTCACGATGCCCGGGGCGTTTGCAAAACTCAGCGAGACACCGGTCGGACCCGCCGGGGCGCCGCCGCAAATCGGCCAGCACAACCGGGAAGTGTACTGTGGCCTGCTGGGACTGACGCCGGAGCGCCTGGTCCGGCTCAGTGCCGTCGGTGCCATTTGAGTCAGTGCCTATAGAAGTGGAGTCAGAAGCGAACAGTATAGACCAGCGGCCAGCAGTGAGGGCCTTATGAGACGATACGCATTCGAAGGTATCCACGTGCTGGACTTCACTTGGTACGGGGTTGGGCCGGTCACTACCAAATACCTCGCCGATAATGGCGCCGACCTTATCCGGATTGAATCCTCCGCGCGGCTCGACGGATTGCGCTTGGCGCCCCCTTGGAAAGATGCCAAACCGGGGGTCAACAATAGTCAGTTCTTTGCCAGCTATAATACTTCGAAAAAAGGCATCACGCTTGATATGAGCAGGCCTAAAGCACGCGAAATTTTCCTGAAGCTGCTGCCTTGGGCGGATATAGTAGCTGAGAGCTTCACGCCTAAAACATTGCGCCAGTGGGAGCTAGACTATGAGCATCTACGCGAGTTCAAGCCGGACTTGATAATGCTATCGACTTGCATGCAGGGGCAGACCGGGCCGCATCGCGATTATCCCGGCTTCGGCAACCTGATGGCGGCGCTGGCGGGCTTCTACCATATCGCCGGTTATTCAGACTCGGAGCTGTGCCCGCCCTACGGCGCCTACACCGATTTTATCGCGCCACGCTTTTCGGCCTGCGCGTTGATCGCCGCATTGGACTACCGGCGCCGAACCGGCAAAGGCCAATACATTGACATGGCGCAGTATGAGGCAGCGCTCCACAACCTGGCGCCCGCGCTGGTCGACTACTTCGCCAGCGGGAAGATATTGGGCCCGAGTGGGAATCGTGCGGCCCGTTATGCGCCGCATGGCGCCTATCGATGTGCCGATGAAGACGGCCATGAACGATGGCTGGCGGTGGCGGTAGCGACCAACCACGAGTGGCAGGAGATGCTCAAGGTGCTCGGAAATCCGCCGGTGGACTCCTGCTTTAGCACCATGCTGGGGCGGCTGGATCATCGTGAGGCGCTCGATTCGTTCGTAGGACAATTGCTTGGTGAGCGGCGGGCGGAGGAGCTGACCACGGCACTACAGGCGGTAGGTGTGTCGGCTTACCCGGTGCAGAACTGTATGGATTTGCACCGCGACGAGAACCTGCAGGCGTTTGGCTACTGGCACTGGCTGGATCACTCAGTTATGGGGCCTTCTCCTTACGAAGGGCTGCAGCATCGGTTGAGCCGCACCCCGGGCGAGTTGCGTAGCCCCGCTCCGTCTTTGGGTCAACATAATGATGAGGTCTTGAACGGTTTGCTGGGGATGAGTGCGGCAGAAATCGAGCAACTGAAGCAAGAGAAGGTAGTGTTTTGAAGCGGCAGTTGGAGAGCGACCGATGAACGCGCCACGCATGTGGGCTCATGCTGAGCTGCGCTGACGAAATTATGTTTCAGGTAGAGAAGCACTGTCCTACTAATGTTGAAGCAGCCGTGTTGCCGCCTTTCCGTCGAAGCAACAGTCCGCAGTATTGAGAGCCCAAGAGCCGAAGTCTGCTCGAGCCAGCGACCTCGCATTTTAGATTAGTTGTGCGTTACGAACTGAAGATCGCGCTTCGTTATCTGCGCGCTAGGCGCCGAGATGCTTTTATTTCCATCACAACCATTTTCACCGCAGTAGGCGTGATGCTCGGGGTGGCGGCGCTTGTGATCGTGTTGGCCGTGATGAGCGGTTTCGAGGCTAGCCTCCGGCAACGAATATTGAGCTTGACGCCCCAGGTTGAGATCCAGAGTTTCAACGGCTCGATCGGCGATTATTCGGCAGTTGAAATCCGGGCCAATTCCGTACCGGGCGTCGCAGGCTCCGATCCGTTTATTATCGGCCAGGGAATGGCGTCGTCGGCATACGGGATCAGCGGTGTAATTGTACGCGGGGTCGAACCATCAAATGCTTCGGTCATCTCGAAACTGCGGGGGTACGTACAACATGGTTCACTCGATGCTTTGGGAGAAAGCCATACCGTCTCCTCCGCCGCGACCGTGCAGCCAATGGGCGGCGCGGTGGCGCTCGGGTCGACGCTCGCCGAAAAGCTGAAAGTGAAGACGGGTGATACTATCAGCTTGGTTGTCCCGCTTCTCGCGGGAAAGAATAGCCAGCTCACAACCAAAACCGGACATTTCACGGTCACAGCAATCTTCGAATCAGGTATTGCGTTCGTCGATCGCAACCTGGTCTTTATCGGACTTGCCAACGCGCAAAAATTCTTCGGGCGTGAAGGCCGGGTCGACGGAATCGAGGTGCGGTTGTCAGCTCTCGATAAAACCGACGACGTAACCGCGCAACTGCGCACGCTGCTCGGCAAGTCCTATCGGGTGGCGAACTGGAAGGAATTTGACCAGGCTGCCGCGGCTGGATTCGAGATGCTCAGACGCGTTTATGCACTAGTGCTGCTGATGCTTATAGGAGTGGCCGCCTTTAATCTGGTCGCCACCTTGATCATGGTGATAATGGAGAAGCGCAAGGACGTCGCGGTACTAAGGACGATGGGAGCGACGGTGGCGGATGTGCGCCGGGTCTTCGTCCTCAAGGGACTCATTGTCGGTGCTACCGGCACCATAGCCGGGCTGGTCCTTGGCGCGATGGGATGCTGGCTATTGGGGCGTTATCACTTTATCCATATCGAGAAGAAGATTTACGGTATCTCGACGTTGCCCGTCGAAGCGGATCCATTAAGCTTTGCAATTGTAGCCTTGGCGTCGATGATACTGTGCTGGATTGCTGTGCTCTATCCAGCTCGGCAAGCGGCTCGTCAGATGCCAGTCGAGGTATTCCGCTCGTGAGGAACTGAGTGATTACGAAACGTAGGGGACGCCGGACAGTGACAGGACGACGCCCGTACTAATCATAGTAGGGGCGAATCAACCGCGTCTGAAGCTAGTGATTTGGCCGCCGGATGAGGGCGGGCTTGAGCAGTTTGGGCTTCCGAACTACTAACGTCTCATGGCCGCGTAACTTAATCGTGCGTGCCGATTCGGTTTGATAGTTGGCGCGCTCGACCTCATTGTCCTTCGACCGGCCACTGGTTCGCCGCCTCCGCCAGTTGCTCAGTTCCTTGGAAAGTTTACTGGCAAGTGCATCGTTGTCGGGGTTAGCACCCAGCGGCATCTCTTCATGCTGGACCATGTCGCTGCTGGAATCCTGCGAACTCATTTCTGTCCTTTCGTTCTGGCTGTCGTGGAGTTTCACTGCTGTCGGATAGTTAAAGAGAGCTGAAATTGAGACTTACTCAATGGGAGGAACCGAAAAATCTGTAATTGGGCCGCTGGTGCGGCGCAGCGTCTTTCCGCGGTTGAGGCGGAGGTCTTTGCGCTAGCTGATCCACCAGATACTGGGAAAAACTGCGCGGGATTGGAAACAGTCGGAGGGTTTGCACATGCAATTGGCTTGAATTGCAGTCAACCTACGTTGGGTCTTCGACACCAAACTCAAAAGTCGGCCCGATTTAGCTAAACAGGCCTTGAAATCTTAAAGCGAGGCCCATATCACCTGAGATGCGGAGCTTGCCACTCATAAACGCCATTTGCGGGTTCAGCTTGCCCGTAACCATATCCAGGTAATCCTGGGCCGCCATAGAGATGGTAACATTCGGCGAAGGATGTGCGCCTTCTTTGATGTCACACTGATCATTGTTGATCGAAATCTGCCACTTGCCGCCCCCTTCCCCTGAAAGGTCGAACTGAAACACCGCATTAAGACCTTGTGCCGCCTCTTTCTTGAAGCGGCTCGGCATTTGCTCGAACACCTGCTTACATGAGGTTGGTGCGTCTGGCATCTGAGCTGGAACCCTCCTGAGGTGTGCCAAAGCTAGCGGAGCAAATTCATATAATCGAAGTGCTCAGGAAATGTCAAGTGGTGCTTATCCAGCGGGCACATGCAAAGTTAAATTCGCTAAGACGACGCCAGTGTGCGCGCCCGGTAGCCGGTTTCGGAAAGAGCAAGCTAACTGCTAGCTGCGAACCACCAGCACCGGCATCAGAATCCCAGGATATTGCCAATCGCGACGGTGATGAGATTCTCGCGCACTTTGACCGGAGCAGCGCCCTGGGCAACCGTCACTGCCCGCTCCCGATCGATTTCAGTTTTAACCTGACCACTAAGATACGCGCTGCGACCAATAACTTTTACCTGAACGTTATTCAAGCCAGCATTCTGCAAGGCCTGAGTAATCAACGTTTGGTTCTGCATCCATTCCTGGGTGTCGGTCGTAAGATTGTTGATTACCGCGCTAACGCCATCGGTGCCGCGCACGGTGCGTTCCGCCATCAGGCGGTCATTATCATCGAACACCTTACCAAAAATGGTGACGACTGAACCGTTGCTGTAAGCCTGAACTCTCCGCAGCCTGCGATTTGCCCGAAGCTCGCTGTTAACACGCTCGATAAGTGGCGGCTTTGGTGGCGGTAGCGCAGCCATTACTCGCGGGGGACGTCGGTGACGTCGAACTCGGGGCGGCGGCATCAGTTCGGTGGGGGTTGCAGTGGACGGTGCAGGCAATCCAGCCAGGGTTGTCGGTCCGGAGGCCGGCGCTGGAGCTCCCACCGCTACCGCCGCGCCCGGCAACGCAGATGTAACCGCACCAGCCGCGGCTGAACTTGGCATGGACGACGGGCTGCCTTCAGCTACTGCGGGAGTGGTACCTGATGGTGAGAAAGCGTACTCGGGCGGCTCGCTCGGCGACAAGCTGGCCAACTTGGTATTCAGGTCGGACTCGACTGCTGCGGCCGCGCTGGGGGAGGGTGCGAAAATCACCGGATAATCGGCTGTGACACCCGAGCCTTTAATCGGGGTGAACTTCCATGAAGTCATCGCCTCGACTACCTCAGCGTCGAAGCTGGGATTACTTGATGTCGAGATCCTTACGGCTCCATTATCAACCCCGCCGTTGGGGAGAATGTGCAGACGAACCACCATTCCGTCGGCCATCGAAGGGCCGGAACTAAGCGCATTGCTGTAAACGTTTGCAAGGCCCGCTTTGTTGTCTTCGAACGCCTTGAGCAGAGAAGTGGCGTCACGAGCCAGCGCACCTACGATATCGCCTTGAACACGCAGCGGCGTCTGCTTGGCGAGTTCAACCGTCGGCGCTGATGTCGCCTCCGCCGACGGCCTTGCTGGAGGCTGCGGAGAAGGATGTTTGCTGCCGAGATACACGGCGAACCAAGCACCGGCCGCAAGCGCTAGGACTGCGGCGCCAGAGAAACCTAATATCGTGAGGGCGCGGCGGCCTTTTCTTGGAGAGCCCGGCCCTGCGGCAGAAACCGACGCGTCGCTGAATTCTTCCGGGCCAGCAGGATTTTCGGCGGCGGCCAAGCTCCGTGGATTGCCTGGCTCCGCTGGCGGGGTTGGCTCCAGTCGTTCCCAGCCCTCCGGCCGTAAGCGAGCGCCGCAGTAATTGCATCGGACTTCTCCGGGTAGTGCCTTGCCACCGCACACCGGACATTCGACCCGCTGAGGGTCCGGCGTTTCATCGCTCATTACAGTCGTAAAGCGTCCACTTGCCGAATCCGGCGCCGCGGCCAAAGAGGCGCCATCAGTTTCGCAGAACCCCTCGCTGTCAGGGTATTGTTTGCCGCATCGCGGACAGCTTTTCATGGGCGCCAGAGCCTCGCACTTGCAGCGGTCACCGCTCATTCATGATATGCGCGCATCGGCGCCGAAACCAGATTGGCTCTCCGCGAGCCTGGGGAATCGTCTGTAGATGCAAACACTTTGCATGTTGAGCATCGGGAAAGCGAAGTTGCGCGCCTCCGGGGCAAATTGGGGCCCGCGCTTGCTGAATTTGAACGGTCACGCGCTAAGCAGTTGAGAGATAAAATCGTGATCGCGGCGGAACGGATCTCAGGCGACCGGCTGTCCCTCGAGTCGAAAGCCGATCTTTACCGCGACTTGAAATTCAGGCCGGCCGTCGCGCACCGCTCCACGGATTTGTTGCACTTCAAACCAGTCGATATTGCGAAGGGTCTGGCTGGCCTTGGCAATTGCATTGCGGACCGCCTGCTGGACACTATCACTGGAAACGCCCACGACTTCGATTATCTTGTAGGTTTTGTCAGGCATTGCCCACTCCTCTGAGAAAGTGGAATTTCATCGTTGACCGGCATTCGGTCGCTCCCTAACGGCGGCGGAGGTAGACAGGGGCGGGAGTCAACGAGCTAAGGGCCGTCCCGTAGAGCAACAGAATTCGCACTGTTTGTCCAGTCCGGCCTTTGCCATCGCACAAGCGCTGACTATCGCGATGCCGCGACAAAGTCCACAGCGAGGACGGCAGGGTCTTCAATCGTGCGCAGGTCGAGAAGAAATGCGCCTTCACTAATGCGTCCAATCACAGCCGGGCGCGCGCGGCGAAACATCGCCGCGAGCGAGTCGGCTGTGAGCCCAGGATGAGTGATGCGAATTGCCCGCGTCTTCAACTGAGCACCAGGGAGTGAGCCCGAGCCAATTTCTGAATGGGCGTCGATAATCTCCAGCTGGAACTCACTGGTCAGGCGCTCGCGCAGAATATCGTGCCCGCGAGCGGCGACGACCTCAATTTCTTCGGGGCTTCGGCGGAGCATCCGCAGCGTGGGGAGCGAGTCGGTGATATCGCCGCGCAGATAGAGGCGCAGCGTCGCTTCCAACGCTGCCAGCGTCAACTTGTCACACCTGAGCGCCCGCTTCAGTGGATTGGCCCTAAGACGTTTAATCAGTTCGCGGCGTCCTACCATGATCCCCGCCTGCGGGCCGCCAAGCAGTTTATCAGCCGAGAACGAAACTATTCCCGCTCCAACCGCGATGCGCTCACGCACCACGGGCTCGCGCGGCAGTCCGTGCAGGCTTAGATCGATTAGTGCGCCGGCACCGAGGTCTTCGAAGACTTCGACGCCGCGAGCGCGGCCAATCTCGACCAGTTCGGCGAGACTGACTTCGCGCGTAAAGCCGATTATGCGGTAATTGGAAGGGTGCACCTTGAGCAGCAGCGCCGTCTCGGGGCCAATCGCCTGCTCGTAATCGTGTGGATGGGTGCGATTGGTCGTGCCCACTTCCTTGAGCCGTGCTCCGCTGCGAGCCATCACCTCGGGCAGCCGGAACGAACCGCCGATCTCGATAAGCTCGCCACGCGACACGATTACTTCACGTCCTGCCGCCAGCGTATTGAGTGTGAGGAATACCGCAGCGGCGTTATTGTTGACGACGGTGGCAGCCTCTGCACCAGTGAGTTCGCGTAATTCGCCTTCGACGATGCTGTCGCGGTCGCCGCGTGCACCGCTTGCGAGATCGTATTCGAGGTTAATCGCCGAGCGTGCCGCCACAGCAGCGGCTTCGATGGCAGTCTCAGCCAGCAGTGCTCGACCGAGATTGGTATGGAGCACCACTCCGGTAGCATTGACGACCGCGCGTAGCCTGGGTTCGTCAGCCTGGGCGAGGATAAGCATCAGTCCGACAATTTGGCCGACCATCTGTTCGCGGGTCGCTTCGACACCGATTGCCCCCGAAGCAACCGCCGCTCGCAACTCACCCTGAGCCTCTCGTGCCAACTTTCTCAAATAATCTCGGCCGAGATCGCGTAATCGATCCTCGCCCCAAGCAATTTTGAGACATGCGTCGATCGATGGCAGAGTGCGTAACAGCCGCACTCGTTCCGTCTCGTCCTGCTCGTACGCATTTGGCTTTTCCGAGGCCACTGAGGCGATTATAGGTTGTGCGGAACTAGAACGCATCCTTGGGAGCCGCTGCCGGGGAGTGTCAAAAGAGGCTCTTTGAGGGGTTCACCGCAGCTTCGCAATTGAGCTAACATCGATGCTAAGAATGTGTAAGGAGAAGGCCGAGCCTTCAACGGCGCAGGCTTCCGAGCCCGCTGACGGCTGAGCCGCAAAAGAATTCTCGAGAGCGGAACTTGTCTCAGCGGAGCCGGGGGCACACGACCGGCTAGAACACGCCCATGTTCGGAGAAATCACACCACGCACCCATACACCGCAAGCTCCATTTATCACAGTCGAAGAGGCACTCGAAGAGACTCGCCGCGGCCGGATGATCATTCTGATGGATGATGAGAACCGGGAAAACGAGGGCGATCTCTGCATGGCGGCGGAGAAGGCCAGCCCTGAGGCGATCAACTTTATGGCCAAGTACGGTCGTGGGCTGATCTGCCTCCCAATGGCAGCCGAACGCGTAGAACAACTTGGGTTGAGCATGATGGTCGGTGATAATCAGGCGCCACTCGGCACCGCTTTTACCGTGCCAATCACCGCCAGGCGCGCTGGCGGTTCGGGTATTTCTGCGCATGATCGTGCCACCACAATCCTCCAGGCGGTGCGAGAAGATGCGACAGGTGCTGAATTCATTACGCCGGGTTACGTCTACCCGCTGCGCGCACGCGACGGTGGTGTACTCGTGCGCACTGGGCAAACTGAGGGGGCAGTTGATCTCGCCCGGCTGGCGGGGTTGAAGCCGGCCGGCGTGATTTGTGAGATCCTGAAAGAAGATGGTACCATGGCCCGGCGCGACGACCTCGTCGAGTTTTCCCGCATTCATGGGCTCAAGGTCGTTACAGTTGCCGACATTATCCAATATCGATTGCGTAACGAGACGATGATTCAACGCATTGCGGAGGCGCGGTTGCCGACCGCATACGGCGACTTCAAGGCTTGCGTCTTTCGCAATTTGGTCGACCAGAGCGAGCACCTGGTACTAGTGATGGGCGAGATCAGTCCGGACAGACCGGTGCTCGTGCGCGCCCATCGAGAGTATCTCCCGGGCGACGTCTTCGGCTACAGCAAACGCAATACACGCAACCTGCTGCATGCGGCAATGGAGTACATCGCCGAGAAGGGCGAAGGCGTGATCCTCTACCTGAAACGGGAGTCGGAAGCGATCGCCAGCGATTTGAATTCGGGCACACGGCGCTCGGCGATCCGGGCCAGTACTCGCTTAAATGCACCGGAGGCGGATTTTCGCGATTATGGGATCGGTGCGCAGATTCTGCGTGAGGTCGGCGTGCGCAAAATGATTCTACTCACTGACAAGCCGCCGAGGCTGGCGAATCTACCCGGCTACGGACTTGAAATCGTCGATCACGCGCCGCTGTCGATCTTCGGCGAGGCTCCCCTCGATTGAGTCTGGCGGCGCACGCCTTGGCCCGCTTCTTTTGGATCATCTGACCGTCGTGGCGGCAAACCAATTCCGCGCGTATCTCGCGGTCGCCTGCTTAGTGACGATGATGGCCGCCGCCCCAGCGGCATGTTCACCGGCTCAACCGAACATAGTCACGATAGAGTCCGTATGGCTGGCGAATCCGCCTACCATTGGCAAAGCGAATATGTTGAAGATAGACGCGCGGATTGGTGCCGGATGGCATATCAATTCCGGCCATCCCTCAGCCGCGTATTACATCCCCACTCGGGTCAGCCTTGCCAGCGTTCACGGAATCAAGGTCGGTGAAGTTATCTATCCGGCCGCCCAGAACATTTCGCTCCCGTTTGCACCTGGGGAAAGCCTTTCTGTTTACACCGGTCCGGTAGAATTCGGAATTCGGATTACGCCCCTGGTTACACACAAGACCGAACGCAGTGCAGCATTGACCATACGGATTGATTATCAGGCCTGCAACGAGCGCGAATGTCTGCGTCCCGCTGCGGTAACCAAATCGATGGCTCTGCCGATAGAGGGTCTTGACGCGAGCGTGCCGGCGAAGGTGCCTCTGAGGGAGGCCGGAGTCGCCGGAAGCGGAAGCTTACTGGCAGACATCTTTACGCGCCGCGGCTATTTGCCAGGCTTTCTTTTCGTTCTATTGGCTGGACTCGCGCTCAATCTGACGCCGTGCGTTTATCCCCTGATTGGCATCACGATCGCATATTTCGGTTACGAGGGGGGAGGTCCGCGCAAAGTCGTCGTGTTGGCAGTCCTCTATGTGTTGGGCATCGCCCTGACGTTCTCCGTGTTAGGGGTCGTTGGCGCGCTTTCGGGTAGTTTGTTCGGCAGGGCCCTGCAGAACCCGTACGTCCTCGCCGTCATTGCGGCAATGTTGCTCGTTCTTGCGGCAGCGAGTTTCGGCTTCGTGCCTTTACAGCCGCCGGCTTGGCTGCTGCAGCGTGCAGGGAGCGCGCGCCCGGGTTATGCCGGCGCGCTGGTCATGGGGCTCGGGATGGGCGTGGTGGCGACGCCATGTATCGGCCCGATCGTACTCGGACTGCTGCTGATGGTCCAAAAGAGTGCCAACGCGCCGCTGGGGTTTGCGCTGTTTTTCACACTGGCGATTGGCCTGGGACTGCCATATGTTGCTCTCGCACTTGCAGCCGGCAGTATTCAGCGATTGCCGCGCTCGGGCGAATGGCTCTCGTGGATAGAGCAGTTGTTCGGCTTCGTACTAGTGGGCTTGGCTCTGTACTTCATCGAGCCTCTGTTCTGGGACCGGTTGATCACGCGCATCTTGCCTTATTATGCGGCCGGTGTGGGTATTTACCTTGGCTTCGTGTCGACCGCCGGCCGAAATTGGCAGCCGTTTTTCGTAATTCGCTCGACGCTGGGGCTCACTGCAGTCGCCGCCCTTGCTTACCTGTTGATTACGGCGCGAACTTCGCGGGCCGAGTTGAGCTTCCAGCCGTTCGACCCGGCTCTACTGCAGACCGCGCGCACGCATCGCAAGCCTGTCGTGGTGGACTTTAGTGCCGATTGGTGTGTCCCGTGCCGTGAGATGGAACATACTACTTTCGCCGATCCCGCAGTGGTGCGACAGGCGCGCAACTTCGTGTGGCTTAAGGCTAATCTGACCGCCCTCAATCCGCGCAATGCCGCGCTTATGAAACAGTTCGAGGTTGCGGGTGTGCCGACCACGATATTCATCGATTCAAGTGGCGTGGTCCGCGCCAGCCGAGTCGGCTATATCGGGCCGCGAGAGTTCTTAGGCTATCTTCTGCAAGCACAATGAACCGCTCTAGCGATGAGAAGGCAGGGAGCTTAGCGTAAACCGGTTGTTGGCATCAGCCGATCTCCGAACAACTGCGTTTTATAATTTGATGCTTCTGTCGGCCGGCTACATGTTGACATAAGGGTCATTGCGTAGCCAAAAAGCAGTCGTATCATCGCTTCCTTGCTTGCTACAACCATTATAACAACGTTTGACGATGTCACCAAACGCGTGCTGTGCACTTTACTGCCGCGGTGGGTGACGGTAAAATATTCGGTGGTCAGCAGGGGTTCTCTTCTCGTCCGCGTATCAATCTATGGCAAACAGGCAAACTTCCGACGGTTACGGGGCTGATTCGATCAAGGTTCTGGAGGGGCTCGAAGCAGTTCGAAAGCGGCCCGGAATGTATATCGGCGACACCGCCGAACGTGGATCGCACCATCTGGTGACCGAGATCGTCGATAACTCGGTCGACGAAGCGCTCGCCGGCTTCTGCACCGAGATTAACGTTGTCATTCATGGCGACGATCGCATCTCTATCGAGGATAACGGCCGCGGGATTCCGGTGGATATGCATCCAACGGAGAAGCGCTCGGCGCTAGAAGTTGTGCATACGGTGCTGCACGCCGGCGGCAAATTTGATCGCGGCGTCTACAAAGTTTCCGGCGGTTTGCATGGGGTCGGTGCGTCCGTCGTCAACGCGCTGAGCGAGGAATTCGAAGTCGAGGTCCGCAAAAACGGTACAGTTTATTTTCAACGTTACGAACGCGGTGTTCCGAAGAGCAAGGTCGAGGAACGCGGCGCTACCAAACTTACCGGCACCAAGACCACCTTTTCGCCAGACTCCGCGATTTTTCCGGAGGTCAGGTTCAAATACGATGCAATTGCTCGCTACCTGCGCGAGATGGCGTATCTCAATGCAGGACTAAAGGTGCGGCTGCGGGACGAACGTACTGGTAAGGAGGAAGAGTTCCATTATGAGGGCGGGATCAAGGAGTTTGTCGAATCACTGAATAAGGGCGGCGAGGCGCTCCACGACGTGATCTTCTTCAAGGGGCTCCGTGAAAGCGATGATATCGAAGTGGCACTGCAATGGACCGACGCTGTGCACGAGGCAATTTTCGCTTACGCCAACAATATCCATACAGCCGAAGGCGGCACTCATCTGTCGGGTCTCAAGTCGGCCCTCACGCGAACACTCAATAACTACGCGGCGAAAAATAACCTCTTTAAAAACAAGGAGATGAGGCTCGAAGGCGACGACACACGCGAAGGCCTGGTCGCGGTCGTGAGCGTCAAGCTGCCGGAACCGCAGTTCGAAGGCCAGACCAAGACCAAACTGGGTAATTCCGAAGTAGAGGGTCTGGTCGCCGGCCTCGTCAACGAGAAGCTCAGCGAATTTCTCGAAAAAAATCCGACAGATGCCAAACGGATCGTCGCGCGGGCGATAGAAGCGGCAACCGCCCGCGAGGCGGCGCGCAAGGCCAAGGAACTTGTACGGCGCAAGGGCGCGCTCGATTCCGGCTCGTTGCCGGGCAAGCTCGCTGATTGTCAGGAGCGTGACCCGGCCCGCAGCGAATTGTTTATCGTGGAAGGGGACTCAGCCGGCGGTTCAGCCAAGCAGGGGCGTGACCGCCGCATCCAGGCGATCTTGCCGCTACGCGGCAAGATCCTTAACGTGGAGCGCGCACGCATCGATAAGGTGCTTTCGTCGGCCGAACTGCGCACGCTTATCACCGCGCTCGGGATGGGCGTTGGCTCCGACAAGGACGTCACCAGGCTTCGCTATCATACGGTCGTGATCATGACGGACGCCGACGTCGACGGCTCCCATATCCGCACGCTGCTGCTGACACTGTTCTTCCGTCAATTCCCGGAAATCATCGAAAACGGCTATCTGTACGTCGCGCAGCCGCCACTCTTCCGTGCCAAAAAAGGCAAGACCGAGCGCTATCTCAAAGATGAACCAGCATTGGAAGATTACTTGACAGACCTCGGCGCCGAGGCGGTAAGTTTCGAATCTGGCAAGGGCAAAGATGCGCGCGAACTCAAAGGTGCCGGGCTCAAGACGCTGGTACGCAGGGCGCTCCATCTTGAACGGATGTATGAGAGTCTGGAGCGGCGCTCCAAGGAGCGGCCGCTCGTCGCGGCGCTGGCGAAGCTCGTCACCGATAAGAATGCGACCGCCGACACTTTCCGCGACGAAATGGTGCTTACAAAGCTGTCCGCCAGTATTCAGAAGATGGTCGGCAACGCCAACCTCCAGGCCAAAGTGATCGCCGACACCGAATCTACCTGGAAGATTGTTTTCACGCATTCGCGCAACGGCGCAACGCCGCCAACTGTTGTCGACTTGGCGTTGTTTCACAGTGGTGAACTTCGGGAAATTCGCCGGTTGGGCGTGGACCTCGAAACCTATCGGCAGCCGCTCAAAATTAAGACTGGCGAAGACGAACGCACAGTAGAATCGCTAAAGGCGGTCGCTGACGCGGTGTTGGCCGCTGGCCAGAAGGGCGTCGAGATCCAGCGGTATAAAGGGCTCGGCGAGATGAATCCCGAGCAGCTTTGGCAGACGACGATGAATCCGGAGGCGCGTTCGATGCTGCGGGTGGAAGTTGCGTCGCAAGAAGAGGCCGAGGATATTTTCGCCAAGTTGATGGGCGACCAGGTGGAACCTCGCCGCCAATTCATCGAGGAGAACGCCCTTAACGTCAAAAATCTAGATATTTGAGCCGCGGGCAGAACTTACCTCTCGAAACTGGGCGGCCGCACACACTCTTCGCCGCGAGAAGGTTCTCAAAAGAATCAATTTGCTAGATCTTGATCGTCCGCTTGATTTGACCAGCAACGCGACACGCGGTCGAAGCTACGCAGTTCACCCGGGAAGGCCCTCCAGGCTGAAGCGTGATGAGGCTTGTTCGAGGCGGCGCATTGGTCAGCTATCGCACTTCTTCGACAGGGCTGAATTAAATGGCTGAAACCAACGGCAACGAACCTATCCGCAACGAACCGGCGCGACTTAGCATCGAAGATGATATGCGGCAGTCCTACCTGGACTACGCGATGTCGGTGAATATTGGGCGGGCCCTGCCTGATTTGCGTGACGGCCTCAAACCCGTCCATCGTCGCATTCTCTACGCGATGTTTCGCGAGGGGCTGCTCTCCAATCGCCGCTACTCCAAGTGCGCGGGCGTCGTCGGCGAGGTCCTCAAGAAATACCATCCGCATGGCGACAGCGCAGTCTATGACGCCCTGGTACGGATGGCGCAGACGTTTAGCATGCGTTACCCGCTGGTGGATGGCCAGGGCAATTTCGGTTCCATCGACGGTGACCCACCGGCCGCCTATCGCTACACCGAGTGCCGCCTGACCCAATTGGCCGAGCGGCTCCTGGCCGATATCGATAAGGATACCGTTAGTTTTATCGATAACTTCGATGGTTCGGATCAGGAGCCCGAGGTCCTTCCTGCGCAAGTTCCGAACCTACTGATCAATGGCTCTGACGGCATCGCGGTTGGAATGGCGACAAATATTCCGCCGCACAACCTGGGAGAGGTGTGTGACGCGCTGCTGAAACTGATTGAAAATCCCGACCTAACGATGGAGGAGCTGCTCGATATCATTCCAGGCCCGGATTTCCCGACTAGCGGCCAATTATTGGGGCGCGAGGCGATACGGCAGGCTTACCTGAGCGGCCGCGGAACTATCACTATTCGCGCTGCGGCAGCAATCGAAACTGATAGGCGCAGTGGCAAATCGTCGATTATCGTGCGCGAGATCCCGTACCAGGTGAACAAGACCCGGCTCATTGAAAGAATTGCCGAGCTGGTTAACGACAAACGAATCGAAGGTATCAGCGACCTCCGCGACGAATCAGATCGTGACGGCATGCGGATCGTGATCGAACTGAGGCGTGACGCGGAGCCGCGCATCGTCCTCAATCAGCTTTACAAACTCACCCAGATGCAGCAGGGCTACGGCCTCATCATGCTGGCGATCCATGAGGGGCGTCCGCGTGAACTGAGCCTGCGCGACATGCTGATCGAGTTCCTGACGCATCGCCGCCACGTTCTGACGCGGCGCACCCAGTACGAATTGAAGCAGGCCGAGGCGCGGCTGCATATCCTCGAAGGGTTGTTGGTCGCGATTCGCAACCTCGATGCGGTGATTCGGCTGATCCGCGCATCACAGGATAGCGAATCGGCCCGCACTGGGCTGATGCAGCGGTTCAATCTCACGCAGACGCAGGCACAGGCAATCCTTGACCTGACGCTGCGCCGCCTGACCTCGCTCGAACGCGATAAGATCGAGGCTGAGCACAAGGAAGTCCAGGAGAATATCGCGCGTCTGCGTAATATCCTCGCCAACGAAAGCGAATTGATGAGACTCATCGCCGACGAGTTGAAGGACATCAAAAAAGAGTTCGCCGACGAGCGCCGCACCCAGATCATCGAGGCCGAAGGCGACTTCTCGATCGAAGACTTGATCGTTGAAGAAGATGTGCTGGTGACCGTCACCCATGGCGGCTATATCAAGCGCACCCCGCTCTCCTTGTACCGCACACAACGGCGCGGCGGCCGGGGCAAGCTTGGCGCCACCACCGGCGAGGAGGATTTTGTCGAGCACCTGGTCCCGGTTGGCACGCACGACCGGCTTTTGTTTTTCACCAGCGCCGGCAAGGTTTACGAGAAGAAAGCCTACGAACTGCCGGAGGGCGGACGCGCAGCGCGTGGCCGTTCAATCGCCAACTTGCTAAGCCTGGCGAACGACGAAACGCTCTCGGCGTTCCTGCCGGTCACCAAGGATTCGAAAGGTAAATATGTCTTCTTCGCAACCCGGCGCGGCCAGGTCAAGAAAACAGAACTCGAGGAGTTCGCCAATATTCGTTCCAGCGGAATAATCGCGATTAATCTCGAAGATGGCGACGCACTGATTGGCGTGCGTCTCACGGACGGCAAGCAGCAGATCGTACTGTCTACACGTGAAGGTCAGGCGATTCGCTTCAATGAAGACGAAGTTCGTCCGATGGGCCGCGGCACCTACGGGGTCAGCGGGATGGAATTGGAGTCGTCGGCCGAGAAATTCGGCAAGACGCTCGAGCTCACGCAGGATGAGGTAGTATCGATTGCGGTTGCGCGCGATGACGAGACCCTGCTGACCGCTTCAGAAAACGGTTTCGGCAAGCGCACGCCCGCTTCCGAATACCGCCTCACCCATCGCGGCGGCAAGGGCGTAATCACGATGGACGTGACTGCACGCACCGGCAAAGTCGTAGGAGTGTTGCAGGTCGATAGCGACGCGCAGGTGGTGCTGGTAACCGACCATGGCAAGATAATCCGGCTGAAAGCCAAGCCGGTGCGAATTACCGGACGCAATGCACAAGGCGTGCATCTCGTCAAGCTGGAGCCGGGCGAGAGAGTCCGCGCGGTATCACCGCTGGCCGAGCGCGAGGACGACGACGATTCAAACGGCAACGATAATGGCGCGGCTCCTGATGGCACGGGTTCATCCGTATGATGCGCTGATACAGAATGTTGCTCGAGAGGAGACGCTCGCGCGTCGGCGACCACAGGGACACCTCTCCCAAAAATTCTCACCCGCAGGCTTCGTTAGTTAACGACCGCGGCCGTTGGCAGGCATCGAGCCGGGGAGTTCTTTTTGCTGCTCCGCTGCTCCAGGTTGTGGGCGCAGCAGCGCGATGCCTAGCACTGCAAACGTCAAAGCAAAGCATGTTTCGGCAAAGATATCGCCGATTTGCACATACGCCGTCTTCTCTTGCCGCCAATACACATGTTCGGTTTCAGTTCCCCGCTCAAAGAGCGCGGTACGCGCTGTGATTGTGCCGTCGGACTGAATCATCGCGCTAATTCCAGTATTGGCAACCCGCACCATCGGCGCCTTGGTCTCGGCCGAGCGCATCGCGGCCATTGCCAGCAGCTGGTAGGGAGCTGAACTTTTGCCGTACCAGGCGTCATTAGTGATATTGATCAGAATGTCGGCGCCCCGCTTAACCGCAGTGCGCGTGAGATCGGGAAAAACGCTTTCGTAGCAAATCAACACGGCTAATTTGGCGCCGTGCACCTTGAATAGCGTCTGCTCGCGGCCGGCGAACATATCGCCGAAGCCGACCACCACCCGGTTCACCAGGCCTCCCAACAACTTTCTCAGCGGAACATATTCGCCAAACGGGACGAGCTGGATCTTGTCGTACCAGCCCTCGACCGTGCCGCTGCTGGAGACGAGATAAGCGCGGTTGTAAAAACCGACTCGATTGTCCTCGACTCCCAGGGCCGGAGCACCGAACAAGATGGGCTTACCGGTGCGGGCCGCAAGCTCGAGCAGCCGCTGCCGGTAAGCAGCGTCGTCAGCGAAACGGGGGGGGTAGCGGTCATCGGGCTGGAAGAAAAACGTGGCGGCAGCCTCGGGCCAGACGATAAGGTCGGTCCCGTGCTGTGCCGCGGCTTCGCTCTGCGCGCGATAGACCTCAAAGCTGGTTTCTAGGAAATTCGGATTCCATTTGAGCGATTGAGGTATATCGCCCTGAACCATCGCTACCTTCAGTGAACCTTGAGGTGCTGTCCTCGAAAGCTGGTGGACACGCCACGAACCGAAGATCAGTGCAAGCGCCATCGCGACAGTGAGTGTCGCTAGACCCAGCGTTTGCACCCGCCGGGGGTAGACCTGAAACATCACCACGTAGGCTACGACATTGAAGAGCATGATTAGGGCAGAGACGCCGTAGACCCCGGTGAATTCAGCGAACTGAATCAGTTCGACGTTGCGGTAGGCCGCATAACCCAGCAGGTTCCATGGAAAGCCGATCGGAAAATAGGTGCGGATCCACTCCAGCGCGGTCCACGCAATTGGTAGCGTCAGTGCGCTCGCAACTCCCAGGCGCCGGGCTATGAACTCACCACTCCAGATAGCCGCTGCAGAGTATATTCCCATGATCGCCGCCAGCAGCAGCATCGGCAGGACTGCGAGCACGGTTGGCACGCCGGCGAAGTCATGCAACGCGATCACAACCCAGTAGAGTGAGCCGGTAAAGCAGGCAAATCCCTGCAGCCAGCCATAGCTCAACACCCGCCGCAAGGATTGACGCTCGATCGCGTAGAAAAGAGGAACGAAGGCTATCCAGGCGAACAGGTTCAGGTCGATCTTTGGGAACGCCGCGGCCAACGCCAGGCCGCTCGCGATTGCCAATCCTGGCCGCTTCCATTTATTCGGCGACATTCTCAAGCAGGACCCAGCAGGTCTCTGAGCGGGATGATTCCGGCACAAGGTGGCGCGCCTCCGAAGCGCTCGTAGAGGTCGTCAACATCGCGCCAGGTTTCAACCAAGGCGACTGCACCTTGGCCGGGAAGCTTCAGTTGCTCCGGAATGCGCCATTCGCGCTCGAAGGTCCAATCCAGTGGTGGCGTCTGGTTGAGGTCGATTGCCACCACCCGCCACAATTCCTGCTCGTCAAGCATCTGGCATGCTTCGGGCCATGGCATGTAAATCACCGGACGGGCCCCCATCGCGAAAGCATATCTCTTATCGATCGCAATGCCGAAGGGTTCATAGCGCCGGCGATTGTTGCGCACCAACAACCGGTCGAGTTCTAACAAGGGCGCATCGAACAAGCACACGACTGCGCGCTTGGTGCGTACCATCCGCGTGGAACCCCGGATTATGCCGGTGCGCAGGATAGTGGCAAGGTTGTCCATCGCATCGCCGCGAGCTGAGCCGCGCGTAAAATGGGTGAGCATCGCGACCGAGGGAAGTTGAGAGGCGGCACGGGCCATCAGGGATGTTTGACAGGTTCGGTCCGAGGCACTGGCAAGGGCATCCGGCAGTAGCCGCTCTCACCGGACGTTAGGGCGGCCGCGAGTTCACGTTCGCGGGCAAACATCCGACGCGCATCTGCCAGCGATTTGTCATGGTCGTAGCCAAGTAGGTGCAGCAACCCATGAATCAGTAGCGTGCGTAAGCGCGACTCGGGACTGACGCCGATTCGGCCGGCCTGCCGCAGAGCGGTATCCACCGATATCACCACGTCGCCAAGCAAGGCAGGCATGGTCTCACAACGGGTACCAGCGTGCTCAACTCCGGCAGTGCCGCAGTTATCGAGTTGGGGAAATGAGAGTACGTCAGTGGAACGGTCCTGTCCACGAAAAACGCGATTCAGCTCCCGGATCAAGGAGTCACCGGTCAATACCAATGAAAGCTCGTAGTTATTCACAGACAAGAGCTTCAGTATTGTGCGAGCGTCCGCACCGACCGCACGTGTATAGCGGCGCGCGCCGGGCGCCTCGCATTTAAGGGCGACCGTCCTCATTACCAAATCCCTTTTCATTGGCTCGTTTGTCCCGCCAGAACACCGGGACGGCGTCAATCGCCAGGAGTGCGGTCGCTGTGCGGCGGACCGGCTTGGCCTTCGCCGTTGAAGGACTCGTACGCGGTAATGATCGCCTGGACCAACCGATGACGCACGACGTCGCGCTCGTTGAAATAAATGAAACTGATCCCGGGCGCATTCGCCAATACGGTCCGCGCTTCTTTTAAACCGGAGAGCTTGCCGCTGGGCAAATCGATCTGCGTGATATCACCTGTTATTACAGCCTTTGAACCATATCCCAAGCGAGTCAGGAACATTTTCATCTGCTCCGAGGTGGTGTTCTGCGCCTCGTCCAGGATGATGAACGAATCGTTCAGTGTGCGGCCACGCATAAAAGCCAGCGGCGCGACTTCTATCGTGCCGCGCTCGACCATCCTGCGCGCCCGGTCGAAATCAACCATGTCATGCAGCGCATCGTAGAGCGGACGCAGGTAAGGATTAACCTTTTCGGCAAGGTCGCCCGGGAGAAAACCGAGCTTCTCGCCGGCTTCGACCGCAGGACGGCACAATACCATCCGCGTCACCTGATTCTTCATCAGCGCTGACAGCGCCATCGCCATCGCCAGATAGGTCTTGCCAGTCCCGGCCGGTCCGATGCCGAAAACGATATCGTGTGCGCGAATAGCATCGATATAAGCCTTCTGATTGAGGCTCTTGGGCGAGATTATTCGCTTGTGCGCGGAGACATAGACCGTATCAAGGAAAATATCCTTCAGATCGACGTTGCGGTCGGCTCGCAGAATCCGGATCGCGTATTCCACATCGCCTGAGTAAATCGGATATCCGCGTTTCAGCAGATCGTAGAGTTCACTAAGCAACTTGCCCGACAGCACCTGCTCGGCATGGTTGCCGGAAATTTTCAGGGTGCTACCGTTCACCCCGATCCGGACGCCAAGCGCCTGCTCGATCGTGCGGATGTGGTTATCGTGCTGCCCGAGCAGTTCGGTGAAGAAGCGATGGTCGTCGAAGTGAAGTTCGAGCGAATCTTGGCTGGCTAACTGAGAAATGGTTTCCGTTTAACCTCTCGCGATGCGAAATTGCGTTCAACTGCACATGTTAAAATTGATCCGGCTCGATAATAGCGGTTTGGCCTCGCGCTGTTAACCTACCGGGGCCGGGCACCCCGCCTTGCCTTGTCATAACATCTAGCGCCATACACTTTTTTTGTTCGGGCTGTTCTTCCATCATGCGGTAAGGCCGCTTGACCTCATTCGGTTTCAGGCTAGGAATACCCGTCGACGCTACTTTCCAATTAACGAGGCAACTTGGGCAAGGGCCTCGCTCAGTTTGGAGGCGTCACGCCCGCCTGCTTGGGCGAAATCTGGGCGCCCGCCGCCGGAGCCACCGACAATAGATGCGATCTGTTTAACGATATCGCCTGCCCTAATACGCCCGACAAGGTCGGGCGTAACTGCGACAAGCAACGCGACCTTGTCCTCGCCGAGATCGGAGCCCAATGCGACTACTGCGGACCCGTACTGTTGACGAAGTCGGTCGGCGATTCTCCTCAATCCCGACGCCTCGACGCCTTCGAGCTTGCAGGTGACAAGCTTGATGCCGTCCACATCCTGCACGGTTTCACCGTCGTTTGCGGCGTTGCCGCTGGAGACAAACTTTTGCTCGATTGCGTGCAACTTCCTTTCGAGCTCTCTTTCGCGCGCGAGAAGGCGCTCAACCCGCTCGAGCGCATCGGTGTCGCGCGTGCCCAAATAGCTGCCAATTTGCCGCAAAATCAGCTCGCGGCGGCGAATTGTTTCGAGCGCTCCTTCACCGGTTGTTGCTTCGATTCGGCGAATGCCGGCGGCAACGCCTGATTCACCCTCGAGCTTGAGCAGGCCGATATCGCCGGTACGAGCAACATGGGTCCCGCCGCAGAGTTCGACCGAGAAGTCGCCCATGCGGACTACCCGCACGCGGTCGCCGTACTTGTCACCGAAGAACGCCAGCGCGCCGGCTTCTATCGCTTTGTCGTACGGCATCTCCTCGGCAATGACAGCCACGTTCTCGCGAATCCGCGCATTGATCTCCTCTTCAATCGTTTCCAGGTCGCCTTCGGCCACAGGTCCGCGGTGGGCAAAGTCGAAGCGCAGTCGATCAGGTGCTACTAGGGAGCCGGCCTGATGCACATCCTTGCCCAAGACCTCGCGTAGAGCGTGGTGCAAAATATGGGTCGCCGAATGGTTTAGCATCGCCGCGTCGCGGCGCTCGCGGTCGATGCGCAAGCGGACGCGGCCTCCCTGCTCGAACTCGCCTACCTCACCGTGCAAAATTCGCCCGACGTGAAGGATCGCACCATCATGTTTGCGCGCATCTGTAATTTCGAGCAGGCCGCCAGCTGCGGTCTCGATCACACCCCGGTCGCCGACTTGGCCGCCGCCCTCGGGATAGAATGGAGTCTCCGTCACAACGATCGTGATGCGGTCGTTATCAGCGTGAGCCGCGACGATTTCCGATTCCGCCTCATAGGTGTCGTGCAGGAAGTGCGAAGAGGTCCCCGCGCTGATTGTGATTTCCGGGTTGGCACTCTCGTCTTTACGCGCTGCGCGCGCGCGTTCGCGTTGTTCGTCCATCAACGCGTTGAATTCTCTGATATCTAGGCTCATCCCGTGGTCCGAAAGAATGCTTTGCGTTAGATCGATTGGAAAGCCCCGCGTGTCATACAGCCAGAAAGCGATCTTGCCGGGGAGGACTCTCTCGTTCCGTGCACGCAGGGTTGCTATTGCGTTAATGAGCTCGTCACGTCCTTGATTAACCGTGGTCGTGAACTGTGCCTCCTCGTTCTTAACGACCGCACGTATGTCCGCCAACTTCTCTACAAGCTCCGGATACGCGGCGCCCATAACGTGAGCCACGGCCTTGCACGCGTCAGAAAGGAGCTCGGGCCATTGCACCTTAAGAAGCGTACAATGCCAGACAGCTCTTCTGATCAGGCGGCGAAGAACGTACTGGCGACTGTCGCGGCCGGGGCGTAAGCCCTCGGCCACCAGGAAGCTTATAGCGCGTACGTGATCGGCAATTGCGCGGTACGAAATATCGCTTTCAGGATCTTGGCCATAGGGGCGGCCATTACCGAACGATCCTACACTCTTCTCGATTGAGGAAATTATCGTCTTGAAGATGTCGATGTCGTAATTTCCGAGCAGCTTGCCCGTTTCGAAGCCTTGCATCACTGACGCGACGCGTTCGAGGCCGGTGCCGGTATCGACATGCTTCATCGGCAGCGGCGTGAGCTTGCCAGTGGCGTCACGGTTGTACTGGATGAAAACGAGGTTGCCGAGTTCAATGAAGCGGGCGCATCCATCCACGTTTACGCCGCAAGGCTGCCCCGAATGGGTGCAGTAAACTGTGGCGTCGATCCCCCGGTCGATATGAATTTCCGAACAGGGGCCGCAGGGTCCGGTCTCACCCATTTCCCAGAAATTATCTTTTTCGCCGAAGCGCAGAACTCGGTCGTGGGGCAATGCCTTTAACCTGAGCCAGGCCTCCTCGGCCTCGTCGTCGTCCGTGTAGACGGTCGCCCACAGCCGCTCTTTTGGCATTTCCCAGACGCGGGTCACCAACTCCCAGTGCCATTCGATAGCCTCGGCCTTGTAATAGTCGCCGAATGACCAATTGCCGAGCATTTCGAAGAACGTGTGGTGATAGCTATCGCGTCCAACCGCTTCGAGGTCGTTATGCTTCCCCGAAATCCGCAAGCATTTCTGGCAGTCAGCGACGCGGGGCGATGACGGCGAGCGAACGCCGAGGAAATAGTCCTTGAATTGAACCATTCCCGCGTTGGTGAATAGCAGGGTCGGATCGCCTTTGGGAATCAGCGCGGCCGAGGGCACAATGCTATGGCGTCGTGCAGCGAAAAAATCGAGGAACGATTGGCGAATCCGGTCGGTAGTCCAACGCATACGGCAATCATTTTACCGTAACTACCGCTCGTCGCTCCACGGTCTACCGGCTTGATTCTCGACCGACCCAACCGGCTTCACGCAGTTCTCAAACTTTACCGCGGTCAAAGACATATTCCGGGCTGGATGGCCGGAAATGGGCTGCGAGGAATTCAAAGGTCCTGACGATCAGGAGAATGACTTGGGCCCGGCGAGCGTGTTATCGCGGGCGGTGCGATGATTGGCCAGTATGTTTCCTGACCAGTTCCATCATTCGGCTGACATCGATGGGCTTCGGAAGCACATCCATAACGTTGTCAGGTCGCCCGTTGCGCAGTATAGCTCTGGAATCACCGCTCATGACGATTACTGGTACGCTGGCCAGATGCGTGTGCTCAGGAATGTGGGATAAAAATGCCAATCCGTCCATGACCGGCATCGCGAGATCAAGCAGAATCAAGGCCGGCGTGACGCCTGTCGCCTCGACCGATTCAAGCGCGTGCATCCCGTTCTCAGCAGGTAGCACCGAGTACCCAGCGCCATCGAGAATCTCGCGCAAGGCTTCTCTCGTACCGGTATCATCTTCAACGAGCAGAATCGTGGCCCGACCTCCGTCTACAGTCCGTTTTGGCCTCTGATGCCGTGCGCGGCACTGTGGGAGGAAGCGGTCGCAAATGCCGTGCCTCGTCTGGTAGAGCGAAATCGCGAGCTTTTTGGTGCTTAATGGCGTCGTATGCTCAAAGAGTTGCAATTTTTCAAAAAAGCTGTGTCTCAGTGACAAATTTCTGGCAGTACTCGCTTTTGTGCAACCAGGGCCATCTTCAAACGTAGCGAGGTAAAACGGATGGAGATCCTACATCAAAGCCTGGCTCAAATCCTGGAAGAGCAGGCCCGCCGGTATGGCTCGCGCGTTTTTCTGCGCGACAAGTCCGACCACCGCTGGCAGGATCATTCGTGGCGCAGCGTGGCTGATCGCGTAGCGCGCCTGCGAGCTGGTCTCCACCACATGGGGATCAAACCCGGCGATCGCGTGGCAATCCTGTGTGACAATTCACCTGAGTGGGTGATCGTTGATATGGCGGCGCTCGGCTTGGGCGCCATTGTGGTTCCTTTGTACACGACCGGCGGCGCGGAGGAGACGCGTCACGTGCTAACCGATTGCGGTGCCCGCTTGCTCGCGCTCGATAGCACGCAACGTCTGGGCAGGGTGCGCGAACTTGGCGCATTGCCTGCCCTTGAGACGATTGTCTTGACCCAGCCCTCGGCAGCCTCGGATTCGGGCACCGGTCCGCGAATCGTCTCGCTCGAGCAGGCAAGTGCCTATGACCCGATGCCCTCGATAACCGGCAATCTCGACGAACTTGCGACCTTTATCTACACTTCCGGCACCACCGGCCCAGCCAAGGGCGCCATGCTATCACACGGCAATATAATCGCTAACTGCGAGTCAAATTTAAAGGCGCTCAATCTGAACTCCAACGACATGACTTTGTCATTTTTGCCGGTCGCACATTCGTTCGAGCGCACGGCCGGCTATTACACGGTGATGCTGGGCGGCGGCACCATTGCCTACGCCGAGGGGCTGGGGCAGATTGCCGCCAACCTGCTCGAAGTCGAGCCTACCGTGGTACTGACCGTGCCGCGCATGCTCGAAGCGGTTTACAACCGCGTCATGCGGACGGTTGAGAGCTCACCACCGTGGCGCCAAAGAATCTTCCGCGCTGCGGTCGCGATCGGAAGTCAGGCGGCCGATTATGGTCATCGGGGACGGCCGGTCCCGTTCCACGTGGCCGCGGCTATGGCCGTGTGCCGACGTCTGGTTTTCAGCAAGATTCGCGCGATCTTCGGCAGCCGGCTGCGGTACCTCGTTTCGGGTGGCGCACCGCTATCGACAGAGATCAACCGCATGCTCGCTGCCGCGGAGATTCCGATCGTGGAAGGATATGGGCTGACGGAAGCCTCACCAGTCGTTTCATGCAATCTGCATGGCCGCACTCGAATCGGCACGGTCGGGCGCCCGCTTAACAATGTTGACGTTCGCACCGCCCCCGATGGCGAGCTGCTGGTGCGTGGTCCGAACGTGATGAAAGGCTACTATAATCGCGACAGCGAGACGCGCGAAGCGATTGACGCCGAGGGCTGGCTGCACACCGGCGATATCGCTCAGATCGATATCGAAGGGTACATCCGAATTGTCGACCGCAAAAAAGACATCATCGTACTTTCAGGCGGGAAAAATGTCTCGGCGGCGAACCTGGAAAGCAGGCTCGCCACCGACCCGTTCATCGCTCAAGCGTGTGTGGTCGGCGACCGACGCAAACACCTGGCGGCAATCCTGGTTCCGAATTTCGAAACGCTGACCGCGCGGCCGCCGGACAAGGTACGAATCGACCAGCGTCAGCCGGCTGAACTGGTGAACGATCGCGCGCTCCGCGAATTTTTCCGTAGCCGCATTCGGGCTTTCAATCGGCCGCTATCAGATGTCGAGCGGATTGTGGATTTTGTCCTGACAGAACGGCCCTTCTCACAGGAGAATGGCGAGCTGACGCCGACGATGAAAATCCGCCGACGAACGGTACAAGAGCACTACCGGGCTCAAATCGAGACGCTCTATCGAACCGGAAGCGAGTGAGGTGAGGACAATCGACTAGGATCAACGCAGGAGCAATTGCTTTGCAAATACCGACGACAAGAAGGGAATGGCTATATCCGGTAGTCGCGCTGATCGGCGGGTTGCTCGGCGGTTTAGCCGGCGGCAGACTCAGTGCGACGGCTGCAGCTACCGTCGCCCACCCCTTACCGCGAACTATTACGGCACAGCAGATTTTGCTGGTTGACGCGAAAGGCAACACACGCGGGGCCTTGAGCCTCGACAAAGACGGGAACGCCGGGCTTTCGCTTTATGACCAGCACGGCAAGCTGCGGATCACTATTCAAAGCAGCGACGATGAGGGGTTGGGGTTTAGGCTTTTCAATACTGCTGGTGCGCTTCGCATCTCACTCATCCTCAACGCCGATCAAATTCCCGCGCTGCGGCTGTTCGACTCGCAACACCATCCGCGCGCCCTGCTCGGGGTCGATCCTGAGGGCGAACCGGCGCTGGATTTCTATTCGCAAGAGGGCAAGCTGCTGCGTGAATTGCCATAGCGAGAAAAGCCTTCAAGCCTGGTCAGCGGACCGTCTTCCCAAGCATAAGTTATTCGCTAATGAACCATCGCGGCTCCGCGCTAGTGACCGGCGCTTGCTTTGCGGCCGTGTTGAGTCCGGTCCGGGCCTGTCGCTAAGCTTCGAGCTATCGTGTTCCAGCCTGAAATCGAGATAGGGGTGGCCGCGCGTCCGCTCGCCGCAACGATTCTTGTCCCTGGTTCCAAAAGTATTACTAACCGCGCTCTCCTATTGGCCGCAATGGCTGATGGAAATTCGGTGCTCGACGCTGTTCTGCTAAGCGACGACACCTACTCAATGAGCGCGGCGCTGCGCACCCTCGGCATTGAAGTCGAAGTTGATGAGACAAACCGAATCATCAAGGTACGCGGGCGGGGCGGCGTCATTCCAGCAACAGCCGCCAATCTTGATATTGGCGGCGCGGGCACGGCGATGCGGTTCCTGGCCGGCTTTCTGACGTTGGCGCGCGGCAACTTTCGTATCGACGGCAACACGCGGATGCGTCAGCGGCCTGTCGGCGCACTCCTGACGGCGCTGCGGCATCTCGGAATCGAGGCGCGCGCCGAGAATAACGATGGATGCCCTCCGGTGGTTATCGATACGGCTTCGACAACGTTCGTAGGCGGCGAGGTTACCATCGACGCAAGCCTCTCCTCGCAATTCGTCTCAGCCTTGCTCATGCCCGCGCCATTGTGGCCGCGGGGCCTGAAGCTTACCGTGAATGGTGAAGCGGCGCGGCCTTTCGTTGACATGACGCTCGACTTGATGAAGCGCTGGGGCGTCGGAGCGTCGCGCCACGGCAATAGAATCATTGTCCCGGGGGGCCAGCGCTATCATGCAGCTAAATTCAGCGTCGAACCCGATGCGACGGCGGCCAGCTATTTCTCTGCAGCGGCTGCGTTGGTCGGGGGTAAGATAACCATTCGCGGCCTGGCGAGAGATTCAGTGCAAGGCGATATGGGCTTCCTGCACATTCTGCAACAGATGGGGGCGCGGGTTCGATGGAATCGTGACGGCGTCGAGGTCATCGGTTCGGGACGGCTGGCTGGTGTCGACGTGGCGATGAATACGATGCCGGATGTGGTCGCCACGCTCGCGGCAATTGCTCCCTTTGCTTCCTCGCCGACGCGGATCCGCAAAGTCGGTTTCATTCGCCATCATGAGAGCGACCGTATCCATGCCCTTGCGGCGGAACTCGCCCGTCTCGGCGCGGCGGTGCGCGAATTCGATGATGGTTTGGAGATACTACCGTCGCCGCTTCGTCGGGCTGTGGTGGAGACTTACGACGACCACCGCATTGCGATGGCGTTTGCGGTTGCCGGTTTGAAGCTCGCCGGCGTTAGAATCAAGAATCCTGGCTGCGTGACGAAAACGTACCCTGAATTTTTCGAACATCTGACTAGTCTTGTCGGCTAGATCAGCACCTACACAGCAATACAAGCGCAAAGATCTCTCTGAAACTCACCCTCCTTCGTTGCCGCATGCGCACGAAGATAGTGGGCAGTCCGAACAAGAATCGAGTTGGTAATCGAGTATTCCGGCCGGTCAGCGATTGCGAAAATGCGGCATTACCTCTTTGGCGAATAATTCCAGCGAACTCCGCATGTGGCGGGGATTCATTCCGGGTGAATCCATTGAAAATACCATCTGTGTCATCGGGCTCGTCTTCAGTTGCTGTTCGAGCATTTTTGCAACTTGATCGGGTGTGCCGACGTAGACCGGACCATAGGGTCCACGGCCGCTTTTGCGCAACTCGCCGAGCGGCGGTATCGTCAGGTCTGAGCCCATTCTGAGATTCATATTCTCGGCCGCCGCCATTGCTCTGAAATGAATCTTCATATGCCACTGGAGATGTGGTTCGATCTCATCCCAGGCTTTTTCATGTGTCGATGCTAGGTGGCCGATGTGTAATCCTGCGCGCTGAAACTGCTGCGGCTCGTAACCCGCTTTGCGCAGCGCGTCATCGTAGGTCTTCTGCAGCGGGGCAGGAGGGGCAGAGGCGAGATGATATCCCTTGGTACCCGCTTCTGCGATCGCTTTGGGAAACATCGCGGCGACCCATAATGGCAGCGGACGTTGCACTGGCTTGGGCATCATTCGAACGTTTTCGAAATTCCAATACTTTCCTTTGAAGCTGAACTCCTCTTCCGTGAGGCACTTACGAATAATTTCCAGTCCCTCGTGCATCCGCGGACGCCGTTGTCTCATCGGTACCCCAAAAGTCGCATAGTCATTCGGATCCGAACCGGGACCGACAGCGAGGTCGAGGCGCCCACCCGAAATAATATCAACCGTCGCCGCGTCTTCGGCGACGCGAACCGGATTGTGGAACGGGAGAAGCAGGACGAAGGTGCCGATCCGGATCCGGCGAGTACGCGCCGCAATTGCAGCGAGAATCGGAAGCTGAGAGGGTGACCAACCGTCTTCATGGAAATGATGTTCGCTGGTCCACAAATGGTCAAACCCGAGATCCTCCACCAGTACGCAGAGGTCAAAGAACTGACGATAAACGTCCTGGAACGGCCGATACCATTGAGGCGGATTGCGGAACATCATAATTATGCCGAATTGCATACCTCGACCTCTCAAGTAGTTTTAGGCAGCCAACGAACGTCTAGTTGAATAATTGCCTATTCAATAAGTTGCCGCAATTCTCACCGGAGCTTACGGATGCGTCCGAAGAGTTCCTCCCGGTTGCGCGGCAACATGTAATCCGGAAGACGCAACGCCAGCTCTCGCCAGTTCGCATCGCTCGCGGAAATGTTGGCAAGTATCGCCAGCCCCTCGTTAATGCGCTCGCATTGCATCAGCGCCACAGCTTGCCAAAAGCGCATCTCCGGATTGTCGCCGCCGAAACGCGCCGCCTGCTCGAACTCAGTGTTCATCACCCTCGAATCGCCACGCGCGAGCGCCGCCTGCGCCAGCCGCAGATGCTGAAAAGCGCGGCTGATGCCAGCCAGGCGCCTGAGTTCGGCCAGCGGTTCACGCGTGTCGTCGACGCGAATATCAAAGAGCTTATCAGACCAGGGCCGCCCTGAGGATTTTGCCGCTACAATCAGCAGCGCCGCCGACTGGCGCCCACGGATGTCACCACCCTCGGCCTCCGCAGCGTCAAGTGCAGCAAGCAAACGATCCACCAATTCGCCCCGCGTCGAGCGGTAACCGTCTGCCATTGCCGCCCACACGGTGTTGCGCAACATCATATTGGCTTGCACGGAAAAGCCATCGCCGACGATATGGCCGGCTTCCGGTATGGTTGACGACCCGGTGTGCGCAGCGGCGCGGCCTTCGCTGTCCACCATCGCAACCTGGCGAACCTCGCGGCCCGGGTCGGCGGCCGCCAGCTTTGAGAGCGTTTCGGGTGCATTGCTGCCAGCACGCATGAGTTCGAGTCCGCGCGGACCATACGCCGGGTCGACCATTGCTTGGGTTGCCACCACGCCAACACCAGCCTCGGCCCACGGGACTACTGCACCTACAGAAAGTAATGAGACTGGACGGCCACACCGAGCTGCCCGGTGACCGCGTCCCGGGCGGCTATCGAATACGTATGGCACAGAGCGTGACCTGGAATTCCTGTTTGTTCGTGAAACCTCATACCGCGTTTTGACCTCCTCTTGTGAACGGTATCGGCGCGACTCATCCAGAGTGAACCAAAGTCCCGGACCTGGCGATCCTAGCGCCTGCCTGAGCCGTCTTCGAGTTGAAGCGATGTTACAGGGCGGCGCCTGCGACTCCGTTTGGCTAGTCATCGAAAATTACGATAGAAAAGATTGCTGGACCCTCTGCCGGCGAACTGGGGGAAAACTTGAAAATGCTTACTGTCAGGTCGCCTAGCAATGGAGGAGAGCAACAATGCTTGATGGCTACCGATTGATCGACAGTGATGCGCACGTTATCGAGCCGCCTGATATGTTCGAGAAGTACCTGGAGCCCAAGTTTCGCTCGCCGCTCCCGGTTGCCTGGTCCGAATACTCCGGCGAACCGCTGGCCTTCCGCTTCAAGCTCGTTATTCCCGGAGCTGGCGGCGGGCAACACTCAATGCCGTTCGGCCGTGACCCGCTAAATGACGAGCGCCGCGCTCGCTTCGGTGGACTCACGTTCGATCTGGGTGAGCCGCTGGTACTTCCAGGACATGAGCAGGCTTATTTGGAGTTCGCCCGCAAGGGATTCGCCCCGGAAACCTACTCGCAAGCGATGGAACGGACCGGCATCGACTATATGGTCGTCTATCCGACGGTGGGGCTATTGAGCACCGCTGTTCCGGACATGGCTGCGGATACAGCCGCTGCGTATCGGCGCGCCTACAACAACTGGTTGCATGATTTCTGTGCCGAGGCCGGTGGGCGGGTATTTGGCGCTGCTTCCGTCGATCTTCGTGATGCGGAGGAGGCTGCACGCGAGGCGCGCCGCTGCGTTCGCCAGTTCGGCTTCAAAGCGGTGCATATCAACCACGTACCTGTGGGTGATCATCGCCTTTATGACAGTTTTTACGAGCCGCTGTGGAATACACTGGAGGACCTGGACGTGCCGCTTGCTATTCATACCGGCACCGGAACCGCAGCAGATGACATGCTCTATCAATATTTGCCCGGTTTGCGGACTGCGCAGACCACGGTCGCGTTCACTATAGGTAATATGCTGGCCTGTGCCGCACTGATTATAGGCGGGGTGCTGGAACGGCATCCGAAGCTGCGGGTGGTTCATCTAGAGTCGGGTGCCGGCTGGGTCGCGTTCTGGTTGGATCGGCTCGCCGCGAGCGTCCAAGGAGGGTTTCGCGGGTTGGAGATTCCAGGTCTTAAGCTCAGCCCGGACGAGTATTTTCGGCGCCAATGTTACATCTCGGCTGACCAGGACGACCCCGGGATCAAGCAGGTGATCGACGTTTTGGGTGACGATAATATCGTCACGGCGACCGATTTTGCTCATCCGGAGGGACGGCGCTACGTATCAGCAGTAAAGGAGCTTCTCGAGCTTCGGGGAGTCTCTGCTGAGAGCAAGCGCAAAATCATGTGGGACAATGCGCTGAAGCTCTATCAAATTCGACCGGATCCAAGCTGAAGTCAAACTTGGCGAACCGCAGGCGAAGTTCTCTTTCAGTTTTCGGATAAGACAAGATGCAACTCCTCCTGGAGATGCCCTGGAGGACATGCTGCCTTATCTTTACGCGTTGCTCGGGCTGACCCAGGGCGAGGACCCGGTACCCTAGATGGATGTGCAGATCCGCGTGCGGCGCACTCCCGAGGCGGTCAACAGAATCCTGCTGCGGAAGAGCCTTAACCAGCCGCTGCTCGCGATCGGTGTTTAGTGCATCACTGACGGGCGCGATTTACCAGTTCACGGGCGGCGCGCAGGAACTTGTCACTGCTTTCATCGCCGCCGAGCATGCGCGCGACCTCGGCGGCACGATCGGGCGATTTGAGTTCGCTCACGCGGCTGCGGGTCGAGCCTCGGCGTTCTTCTTTCTCAACGACGAAATGGCTGTCCGCGAAGGCCGCGATTTGAGCAAGATGGGTCACGCAGAGGATTTGATGAAAACGCGCCAGTTGCTTGAGCTTGCGCCCGACGACCTCAGCCGCAGCTCCGCCGATTCCAGCATCGACCTCGTCGAAAATTAGTGTGGCGACGCCGCGTTGCTGAGCCTCCAGCCGCTTCAGCGCCAGCATCACGCGTGACAACTCGCCGCCCGAAGCTACGCGCTGAATTGGGATGGGCACCTGGCCGAGATTGGGCGCCAGATAAAACTCGACGGTGTCGATGCCCGACGCCCCGGCGGCGATCCCGTCGCGCGTGAACTCCGCGTCCGCTGGGGCGAGGCGGCCGACGCGGGCGTCGAACTCAGCATTACGCATACCTAAGGTTTTGAGTTCTGCCTCCATTCGATGCTTCAGCTCGAGCGCGTTCCGTTCGCGCCGGCTGCTAAGCTGCCGCGCCGCTTCGAACAATTGCTCGAGCGCGCGGTGCATTTTCGCTTCGGCCGTGATGCGGGTTTCTGCCGCGGCCTCGAGTTCGGCTATCTCGCTTCGTGAACGTGCGAGTGTTTCGAGCGCACTTTCGATCGTGCCCCCGTACTTGCGTTTGAGCCGCGATAATTCTTGGAGCCGCGCCTCGATCTCTTCCAGCCGCACAGGATCAGCCTCGATTCGCGCTGCGTAAGCGGACAGTGTGCGTGCGGCTTCTTCAAGGTTAGCCTGCGCCGCCTCAATCATTTCGAGTGCGCCATTAAGGAGTGGATCAATCGCGGCCGCTTCGGTCAACCGAATCCGCGCGTGTGAGACGAGGTCGACTGCGGCACCTTCTGCGCCGTAGAGTGCCTGCTCCGCCGTGGTGGCGGCCTCAGACAGGCGTGCCGCATTGGTCAGTACGGCGCGTTCGGATAAGAGTTCGCGGTCTTCGCCAGCAGTCAACCGGGCGTTCTCGAGTTCCGAAACGCGGAAGCGGGCAAGTTCTAGCAGATTGCTGCGCTCATGCTCGCGCAGTTCCAGCTGAGCTAGCCTGGCACGACTGTGTCGGGCGTGTTGGTAAAGCTCACCGTATCTGGCCAATTCAGTTTCAAGTCCAGCGTGCCGATCAAGGATGAGCAGGTGGTTCTCGCGCTGCAGCAGGGATTGCTGCTCGTGCTGCCCGTAGATTTGAACTAGCACCGTGCCAAGTTGCACGAGTACCTGCAAGGCTGCCAGCTTGCCATTGATCGAAACCCGCGAGCGGCCACCCTCGGCGATCACGCGCCGGATTATCAGTTCGCGCGGGTTGTCCGGGCCGAGCCACTCCGCGGCGTCAGCAATCGGGGCCTCACCCTCGATTTCAAAGATGCCTTCCACCACCGCCTCTCGCGCCCCCATCCGCACGAGTTCGGGTGAAGCGCGGCCACCCACCAACAGGCCGAGCGCAGTCATGACAATAGTCTTGCCGGCACCTGTTTCTCCTGAGAGTACATTGAGGCCCGCCGCAAACGACAACGCAGCTTCCTCGATCACCGCGAAATTTCGGATACGCAGTTCCGTCAACATCCGTTCTCAGCCCCACCGCAGCTTATCGCGCCAGATCTCGAAATAAGGATGGGCTGAGCGGACCAGCGCAACGACGTGTTTGCCACGCCGGATGTAGATGACGTCGCTTTGATCAAGGTGAGCGGATTCCTGGCCGTCACAGGTTAGTAATGCGTCATGGTCGTCGCTCTTGATGTGCATTTCGAGTTCAAATGAATCGGGCAGCACGACCGGACGATTACTAAGGGTATGAGGACAGATAGCCGCCAACACTACGACCCGCAAGCTAGGGAAGACGATTGGACCGCCGGCGCTAAGTGCGTGCGCGGTCGAACCGGTTGGCGTTGCCACGATCAGGCCATCAGCGCGGTATGCGCAGAAGGGCTTGTGATCGGCGATGACATGTACATCGAGCATGCGGCCAAACGCGCGCTTGACAATCACGACGTCGTTCAGCGCGCGAAAATGTTCCTTTTGTCCGCCATGCTCCGCGTCACGTGCGACCACGGCCTCCAGGGTAATCCGCCGGTCGACTTCGTAGTCGCCGTCAATTACCCGGGAAAGGGCACTGCGTGCTTCGTCAGTGGTGATTTCGGTGAGAAAACCCAGACCTCCGAGATTGATCCCGAGGATCGGCGTCTCCCGCTCGCCCATCATCCGCGCCGCGCCTAAGAAAGTGCCATCACCCCCGAGCACCACGACCAAGTCGGCCTCGCGTCCAAGTTGAGCCGGCTCTGCCGAACGTGCGCCAATAATCGGCGCGGTCAGAGGCTCGCTGAGCGCATCAAGTCCTCGCGATTTTATCCAGGCTGTGAGATCAGTGGCGAGCGTCAGCGCGTGCTGCGGCCGGTCCTGCCGTACCACTAGCCCGATAGAGCGTATAGGTTGCTTCTGGCTCACCGCGTTCTTCATAAATTTAGCACATGCAGCAGCCTAGTGGGGCAGGCCGGTTCGCATAGCGGTCATCTGTTCTCGCCTTTGTGCACTCGCTAGGTTATTCACTGCGCTGCGGTCACACGACCATCACTCATCAGGACTGGTCTTCGTGATCGCGGATATCATCGCGCAGGTTAGAAAGCGCGCCCAGCAGGATTTCAGAAGGGTGGGGGCCTTCACCAGCAGTTCATTCAGCAGTTTTTCCCAGGCTCAGCCCGCAGTTCTCGCAACGGCTGTTGAATAAGCCGTACCAATAAGGAAGTTCGCGCTTCTCACAGAAATCATCACCGCATCGCGGGCAGTGCATCGCGCCCAGACGTCCGGCAAACCACAGGCCCACCGCAATCCACAATAGCGTAAATGGCACGAAGACGGCCTCGTCCGGGGCGAGCAGCACAACGAACCATCCACCCGGAATTAAGCCCACCATCCAGGCGATAACCAGGTGCTGCATTCGCCTCATCCTCAGCAATTCTATCCGCTCCCGCGGATTAGGCGGCAGCCACGAAGCATAAACTCGGCGAGTTGGCATTGGAGGAGATCTGCTGTTGCGATTTAGCGGCTAGCCCAAGTGGACACCCCTTTTCGTTGCAAAACGTCGGCTCGATCCGCAGGCGTTTCACCACGAACGCCTAGACCTCCTTGAGCCGATGCAACTAGTCGGTCAAACTAGCTGCCTTCGTTTTTTGACATATTTGGGGCGCACGGTCCAAACCTGGCTGGCGGGCAAAGAGATGATGAGTCAGAAACTAACCAAGCCAAGCGCCGTAACGAAGATCGTCGTCGCTCGGCCATCTCGCTGCTGGATGTTCTGTTTTTGACTTGAACGCCCAGGGCGTTGGATTGACTACTATGGGACTTGCCTGACGTATCGGGCTATATAAACTAGATGCCGCGACGCATGCTTAGGAAGGACATGAGGAAGGGCTGTGGAGTGGTATCTAGTTCGCACGAAGCCAGGTAAGGAACGCTGGGTGTCGGGCCAACTTTCGGCGATCTTGCCGGAGGTTTTTCTACCCATGCTTGAGGCGCGAGCGCTGCGATGGGGCAAACTGGCGTGGTCGGTGATGCCATTGTTTCCCTGCTACGTCTTCGCACAACTCGATCTCCAGACGCGTTACTTCGATGTCAAGTACATGCTCGGCGTGCAAGGCATCGTTTCTGCCGGTGCCGATCCCTTGGCAGTGCCGATACCGGTAGTCGAAGAAATCAAGCGCCGCGGCGTCAACGGAATCGTAAAGATCGAACCGCGGAAACTCGACAACGGCGAGCGCGTTCGCGTGGTCGATGGGCCGTTTCGTGGCTTCGAGGCGATCTTCGAGCGGTATCTTTCAGGCGCTGAGCGCGTCGCAATCCTGCTGAGCGCGATCGAGGCAAACGGGCTCCGAGTCGTACTGCCATCATCGGCCCTCGCGAAATCTTCATAACCAAGAACCCCAGTCTCACGTTGATATGCGCTTCCCGTCCCAGGTGTGACTGGGCGAGGGGCCTTACGCCTGGAATTCGGTTTCAAGCCGTTCGATGTCGGCAGGTGAGAGACTGAAATACTTCGCCTGCGGATTGTGGAACACCATCGCGCTGACTGAACTCTCGGGGTCCATCATGTAGCCTTCGGTAAGGCGCACGCCAAGGCCGTTCGACTCTATTTCGAGCACGCGAAAAAGTTGCGACTGATCTTCTAATCGAGGACAGGCTGGGTAGCCGAACGAATAGCGCTTACCATGATAGTGGGCTTGGAACATATCCTTCATCGTAAGCCCGGGTAAATCTCCGATCCCCCACATCTGGCGAATCTTCTGGTGGAGCAGTTCGGCGAAGGCCTCCGCGCCTTCCAGTGCGAGCACTTGCAGGATATGCGAGCGTAGATATTCGCCGCGATCCTTCCATTCCTCAGCCAAAGCACGCACGCCCTCGCCGATCGTCGTGATAAACAGCGCGAGGTAATCGGGACGCAACAAGTGAGAAGGCACCACGTAATCGGCGAGGCAAAGCCCTGGCTCGTCGGATTGCCGGCCGAAGGTAAATCGCTCCAACTCATGTTTGCCGTCTGCTGAATAGACCATTACGGCACGATCGCCGTCCGAGTTGACTCGAAAAAAGCGATAGGCGGCACGCGCCGTAATATCGTTGCGCGCCAGCATCTCGTCCTCGACAGCAGCCACCGCATCACGCAATTCCACAGCCTTTGGCTCGCCGGCGGTCAGCGCCTGTTGAAAATTACGGAAACCGAGGTGCCGCGTGTAAAGCATTACCGGATTGATGTAGCGGAAAATCTCATCAAGACTGTACTCGCGCACGACATGCAGCCGCAGGTCTGGAGGCTCGGGAATCGAGTCTTGGTAAAGGATCGGACGCGCACCTTGTGCCGGCTTGGTTTTGCCATCCGAGGGTTTGGAGGTGGCCTCGAGCAGGCGGCGGCTCTCATCCTCCAATTCGCCGGCGAGGGCTTCGCGCCGTTGCGCATCCATCAGTTGGTTGGCGAGGTCGAGCCCCGCCATCGCGTCGTTAGCGTAAGCCACGATGCCGTCGTACTGTGGCGCAATCTTCATCCGAGTGAAACGGGCAGATAGCGCGGCACCACCCACCAATATCGGACAGCGGATTTTCGCTGACTTCAGGTCCTGCGCAGTCGCCACCATCATCTGCGCGGACTTGACGAGCAAGCCAGACAATCCGAGCGCATCCGGCCGGTGTTTACGGTAGGCGCCGATCAATTCTTCAGGGGCAACCTTAATGCCGAGATTTATCACGCGGTAGCCGTTGTTGGTGAGTATGATATCCACGAGGTTTTTGCCGATATCATGCACGTCGCCTTTAACGGTCGCCAAAATGATACAGCCCTTGCCCAGCGCTTCCGCTTTCTCCATGCGCGGCTCGAGGTAGCCGACGGCCGCCTTCATCGCCTCTGCCGATTGCAAGACCTCGGCGACAATCATTTGATTCGCGTTGAACAGACGTCCAACCTCGTCCATCCCCTTCATTAGGGGGCCATTAATGATTTCGAGCGGTGCGTGCAGCTTCAACGCTTCGTCGAGATCTTCAATGAGCCCGTCTTTGGAACCTTCGAGGATGTAGAGTGCGAGGCGTTGATCAAGAGGCAATGATTTGCGCTCCTCGCGCGACGGCTTGCCTTTCTTGTTGCGAAAATAACCGGCGAATGCGGCTATCGGGTCTTCGCCGCGCCACCAGAGTAAATCTTCAGCCAGGCCCCGCTCTCCTTCCGGGATCGACACGTAGCGTTCGAGCTTCTCGGAGTTGACAATCGCCAGGTCGAGCCCGGCCTGCACGCAGTGGTAGAGCATCACCGAATTGAGCACTTCGCGGCCCGTGTCGGGCAGGCCGAAGGAAACGTTGGAAATTCCCAGCACGGTCTTGCAGCGCGGCAGCGCCGTTTTGATCATGCGTATGCCTTCAATCGTCTCCACTGCCGAGCCGATATAGTTTCGGTCTCCGGTGCCGGCGGGAAACACCAACGGGTCAAAGATGATGTCCTCGGGCTCGATCCCATATTTTTCGGTTAACAGCTGGTAGGAGCGCTCGGCAATCTGAAGCTTGCGTTGACGGGTTATGGCCTGTGCCTGTTGCTTGTCTTCGTCGATGCATCCCACTACCAGTGCGGCGCCGTAGTGGCGCGCGAGAGGCACGACCCGCCGAAAGCGTTCCTCACCATCTTCAAGGTTGATCGAATTGATAATCGATTTGCCCGGTGTGCGCTTGAGCGATTCCTCCAAGACATGCGCATCGGTCGTATCGATCATCAACGGCGCTTTGACCTTTTTCACCAGCGTGGCCAGGAACGCCGTCATATCTGCGGCTTCGTTACGGTCGGGGTCCTGCAGGCAAACGTCGAGTACATGGGCGCCGCGGCGTACCTGCAGGCGTCCGACTTCAGCGGCCTCTTCGAATTTGTTCTCCGCGATCAAGCGCTTAAATTTGCGGCTGCCGAGCACATTGGTTCGCTCACCGACCACCACCGGTCGCGTGCTGTCGTCGATCACGAGGGCTTCTATTCCGGACACCGCCGAGCGCCGAACCAGCGGTATCTTGCGCGCTGGTGCACCGGCCGCCACCCGAGCCAGGATCCGGATATGGGCAGGCGTGGTGCCGCAGCATCCCCCAATCAGGTTGACCCAGCCGGCTTCGACGAAACGGCTGATTTTCTTTGCCAGCATCTCGGGCGTTTCGTTGTAGTGTCCCTCCTCGTCCGGCAGTCCTGCATTGGGTACGCAAGCGACCGGGAACCGCGCCAGACCAGATAACGTCCGCAAATGGTCGGTCATGAAATCGGGGCCAGTTGCACAATTGAGGCCGATCCATAGGAGCGGCTGATGTTCAATCGACGTGTAAAACGCCTCGACGTCCTGCCCACCGAGCAAGGTCCCCATCGTTTCGATTGTGCCCGAGACGGCGACACCCGCTGGAGCACCCGTTCGTCGCAGGGCTTGCGTGATTCCATTCAGACCGGCTTTGCAGTTGAGGGTATCCTGGACTGTCTCCAGCAGAAGTACATCTGCCCCACCTTCGAGCAGGCCTTCCGCCTGTTCCTGATAGGCCGCGACCAATTGAGCGAAGGTAACGCCGCCCGTGACCGAGATGCTCTTGGTGGTCGGCCCCATCGAGCCGGCTACGAACCGCAGCCGTCCATCCGTCGAGGCTGCGTCGGCCTCCGTCCGGGCCAGGTCCGCCGCCCTACGATTTAGTTCGTGAGCATCTTGCTGTAAACCGTATTCTGCGAGAACAACCGAGGTGGCGCCAAAAGTGTTGGTTTCGATTATATCCGCGCCGGCGGCGAGGAAACTGCGATGAAGTTCGCGGATTCTGTCGGGACGGGTGCGCACCAGATTCTCGTTACATCCATCTAGTTGCGGACCGCCAAAATCGGCTGGTTTCAGATGCATATCCTGAATTGAAGTGCCGGCTGCACCATCAAGCACAACGATGC
>Ga0306920_100000307_pt1 | contig 56478 bp, 46 predicted proteins | sample flu12Cox44000170_FD_204666 | JGI IMG/M metagenome (GOLD analysis project Ga0306920, IMG submission 204666) | Lab enrichment of tropical soil microbial communities from Luquillo Experimental Forest, Puerto Rico - flux4day.12C.oxic.44.000.170 (v2)... | ecosystem: Environmental > Terrestrial >... | reverse complement strand
TTCGACGGTACGGTGCGCTGGTACACGCAGACGCACGCCGACTTCTACAGTGACCTTTTCCCCTACGCCAACTATCAGAACTTCATGGCGCGCGACCGCGAGCTGGCATCCTTCACCGACTGGACGGTAGGCGCCGGCGCCTCGTACCAGTTCAACGTGCCGGGCGCACCCTGGATCAGCAGGAGCACGGCGAATGTGCGCTACGACCATCTGCTCATCGACTACAAGGACTTCCGCAACGCGCTGCTCGCGAACGAATACGGCGCGGGCAACGAGCCGCTCTACAAGCTGAACGCGAACATCTTCCAGATCTTCGTCTCGATCTGGTTCTGACAGACCTAACCACGCACGCGCGCGCCGCTGAACCGCCGCTGAATTGCGCGCACGAGTCACTGACCTGTGCGCGTCATCCGCATATACACCACCTGCGTTCATTGAGGTGCACGCTGCGGCCGCGACTGAGTTAAGCTTCGGATCCGTCGATAGTGTTCATTCAACGCGCTGTCGGCGAGCGCCGACAGCTCTCCGAATGGAGGGGACGTCTCACCATGCACATACGTACTTCTGTCGTTACGTTGTTGGCTGCTCTCACGCTCACCGCTGTCTCCACCGGCGTCCGCGCCCAGGCGCGCGAGGAGGGGCGTCTGCTCCTCGCCAGCCAGGTCCTGCAGGACCTGCGCAGCCAGCGCGACAAGGGGATACCCGATCGGCTGCTCGAGCGCGCCTATGGCATTGCGGTTTTTCCCGACCTCACCAAGGCCGCGTTCTTTGTCGGTGGCCGGCGCGGCCACGGCGTACTCGTCGTACGTGACAAGCAGGGCCGCTTCTCGAACCCGGTGTTCATCACCGCGACCGGCGGCAGCTTCGGCTGGCAGTGGGGCGTGCAGCAGACCGACATCGTCCTGGTGTTCACCACACAGAAGGGCATCGAGGGCATCAACGGCGGCAAGGTAACCCTCGGCGCCGATGCGTCGGTGGCCGCGGGACCGGTCGGACGGCAGGCGTCGGCCGCCACCGATGTCACCTTCAAATCGGAGGTCTACTCCTACTCGCGCAACCATGGCGTCTTCGCCGGACTGGCGCTCGATGGGACGGCGATCACCATGGATGACAAGGCGAACGTCGCGTTCTACAAGAAGCCCGGCGTTACCGCGGGTGACATCCTCGCCGGCAATGTCACGACCGATGACGAGTCGGCGCGGCGCTTCATGACGGCAGTGGCGACCAGCACGACGGCGGCCGCGCCGCAACGGACGGCCTCCGTCGCCGGTCCTGCCGTCCCGGCCACGGCCGCCGCGGGGCGGGCGCCTGCGGCGGTGACCGGACAACCCGCTGCGGGCCACACGGCATCGGCCGGGGCACAGAGCTTCCCGCTCGCGGATCCGCAGCCGGGTCAGGAGCCGAAATAGTCCACCGCGGAGCCCCCGCGAAATTGCGCGTCTTGCTCGGCGGCGAGCGACCGCTGGATCGGTAAGCGCAATTTCGTGGGGTGGCTAGTTGTGCTCGCTACCCGGTGCGACCGCGACGGTATTCGCCGCGGCGCTGCCGGTTGCTGCGGGTCGCGCACCGAGCTTGCGACGGAATTCCCGCATGAGCAGCGCCAGGCTCGTGAGCGCCTGCAGAGTCACCGTCGCCACCGACAGGTACCACACCTCCATGAGGGAGAAGTGCGGTTGCCGGGAGAGCAGCACCACGGGCACGACAAAGGTGAGCAGGCGTGATGCGGAGCTCAAAAGCGAGGGCCAGGTGTTGCCGAGCGCCTGGAACACGCCCGAGCAGCTGAAGATGAGCCCGGTGGCGATGAAGTTCCAGGAGATGATGCGCAGATACGGGGCGCCCACCGCGACCACTTCGGGCGCGCGGCTGAACGGGTAGATGAACCACTCCGGGTGCCACTGGCACACGAGCGTGATGAGGAGCATCAGCACGCTGCAGAGGATCGCGGCCGTGCGGAAGGTCTCGCGCACGCGGTCGAACCGGCCGGCACCGAAATTCTGCCCGGCCACTGGCGTCACGGCGAAGGCGATCGCCACCACCGGCAGGAACAGCGCCTGCATCACCCGCCCGCCGATGCCGAATCCCGCCTGCGCGGCCGGGCCGAACTGGCGGATGACGAGGTAGATGACGCCGATGATCACGAACAGCATCAGGAACTCACCGCCCGCCGGGAGTCCGATGTTGAGCATGCGCCCGATGAGGCCCCAGCGCGGCCGCCACTCACGCGGGTTCAGCGCGACGTAATGCTCGAGCCGTACGAAGTAGAGCCACAGGCACACGACGCCGAAGGCGACCGATATGCTGCTCGCGAGACCCGCGCCGGCCGTTCCGAAGGGGTGGTGCGTCAGCCAGCCGCTGATGAGGATCGGCGCGAGCACGGTGTTCATCATCACGGTCAGCATCTGCACCACCATGGTCGGACGCACGATGCCGGTGCCGCGCAGCGCCGAGCCCATCGCCACGAGGGCGAACTGCAGCGCGAGCCCCGGGGTGTACCAGTAGAGGTATGCCGCGCCCGCCGACGCTGCGGCGTCATCGGCCGCCACCCAGCGCACGTAGGCACCGCCGGCGAGGAAGCCCCAGGCGAGCATCAGCATCCCGAGGATCGCCGACAGCAACACCGACTGGTTGAAGACGAGGTTGGCCTCAGCTTCGTTCTTGCGACCCACGGCCTGGGACACCAGGGCCACCGTGCCGACACCGAGCATTTGAGTGAGCGCGAGGATCACGAAGCTCACGGTGCCGGCGGTGCTCACCCCGGCGATGGCCGTGTCCCCGATTCGCGAGACGAAGTACAGGTCGACGAGGAAGTACAGCGTCTGAAAGACCATGCCGATGGCGATCGGCACGGCCATCGCCACGAGCTGCCGGCTGATGGGCCCCTGGGTGAGGTCTTTCATGGATCGGGGAGCCTCCCTTTAGCGCTAGTCTAGGCAGGGTTCGTGGCGCCTGCGATCGCGGCACGCCTCACCCGGCCGCACGGAGCGTGCTTCCCGTCGCCCCCTCAGCCGCGGCGCGACAGTTTGCGCCACTTGCGCCAGTCACGCTCGACCGCCTGCGCCATGCGGGCCGCCGCGCTCGCGAGCCAGCTGCTTTTGCGCTCATCGAGGTCGGCGAGGATGGGACGCACCTTGTCGGCACTGCCGAGGTGCATGTTGGCCGTCTCCCACCCCATCATCCACAGCAAGCGATTCTCGTCGCGGTTGCGGGGCAGGCTCGCGAGCTCGATGCGGCTGCCATCGGGGGCGAGGCGCCGGATGAGCCACTTGCCGTGGACGCTGAGAAAAGGATCGGGCACGCGCACGGCGCAGCGGGTGATCTCGCGGTAGCGCGGCGGCAGGAGCCGGGATCCCTGCGCCCACAGCCAGGCGGAGGGCGCGAGCGGCTTGGCCTCACGCGCGACCATCCCGCCGCGCCAGTCGGCGAGCGCCACGAGGCGCACGCGCCCCAGGCTGCCGGCTCCGGCCTGGCGCTGCACGAAGCGCACCGTGAGGTCCCTCGTCGGCAGCGCCGCCTTCAGCAATCGCCGCGCATGCGAGTGCCAGTGTGGTGGCGCGTCGGGCAGCCCCCGCAGGCGGTCCCAGAAGGGGCGTTGATCCTTGAGGCGCGCGATCGCCAGATCCCGCAGCCAGCGGTAGTGCTCCGCCAGCACTGCCGGGCCGCCCCCGCGGCGGAGTGAGTCGGTGTACCCCTCGAGGATCGCCGCGCTGGCACGCCGCACGGAGACCGAGATACGCGCCTCCTCAATGGCGAGCAGCGCGCTCGTGGCGAGGCGCACGAGGTCCTGCGTATAGGGCAGCGTCGCGGTCTCGTCGAAATCGTTGACACCCCAGATCAGGCGTCCCTCCGCATCACGCCAGGTGCCGAAGTTCTCGACGTGCAGATCGCCGATCGCGAGCACCGCGGGTGCCTGGACGAGCTCGGGGCACACTTCGGGCCACAGGCGCGACCAACGGTAGAACGTTGCCCGCAGGAACGAGAACGGGTTGGCCGCCATGAGCCGATGCTTCAGTCGCAGGTCCGCCGGTACCACTGGAACCGTCCGCGCGAGCCAGGCCTCATAATGACGCGTCACCGCGCGCACACTCATGGGGCTCGTACCTTAGATGATCCGAGCTTGTTGCGCGAGCGGCACACCCGCACTCGACTCCTGATCACTCGCAGGGCTCCTGCCTTCTCAGCACTGGTAGTGCAACGAACACCGTGACGTCGGGCGCGTACATGCGCGGGCTCCGATCGGTCGTGGTAGATTTGTTACATGATTGTAAGCGGTGCAACAGAGCCGGTCGGATCCGTCGACGTCGCGCTCGCCCACGCCGCCCGACTGCTGGAACGCGATCCGGCGCTCGCCGCCGAGCAGGCGGATGAAATTCTCAAGACCGCTCCGGCTCATCCGGGTGCCAGGTTGATCTTGGGAGTCGCCCGCCGCAGGGGTGGGGACGCGTCGGCAGCCCTCGAAGTGCTGCGACCGCTCGTCGAGAGTCACCCGCGCTGGGCAGCCGCACATTACGAGCTCGGTGTAGCGCTCGGTGATGTTGGTGCAGGCGAGCAGGCCGTGATGGAGCTTGGGCGAGCCGTCGAGCTGAATCCGGAATTGCCCGAGGCGTGGCGCTCGTTGGCTGATCACTTCGCCGCCATGGGCGATGATGCCCGTGCCGACGCGGCGCGGGCGCGTTCCCTGAAGACCTCGACGCGCGATCCGCGGCTGCTCGCAGCCGGCGCTGCCCTTTGCGAGAACCGCATTCCGGAAGCCGAGGCCCTGCTGCGGCGGCATCTGTACGAGCACCCGACCGATGTCGCCGCCATTCGGATGTTCGCCGAGGTCGCGGCGCGCATCGGCCGTTACCAGGATGCGGAAAATCTTCTCAGCCGGTGCCTCGAGCTCGCACCGGGATTCCAAGGGGCGCGCCACAACTACACCGTGGCGCTCATCCGCCAGGGCAAGCACGAAGCCGCCCTGCCGCAGGTCGAGCGCCTCCTCGCGGCAGAGCCGCGTAATCCCAGCTACCGCACGCTGCAGGCCGCGGTGCTCGCCGGAATCGGCGAGTACGCGCGCGCCATCGGCGTCTACGAGGCGGTGCTCCGGGAGTATCCGCAGCAGGGCAAGGTGTGGCTGAGCTACGGACACGCGCTCAAGACCGCCGGCCGGGTCGGCGAGGGGGTCGACGCTTACCATCGGGCACTGCGGCTCGAACCGAGCCTCGGGGAGGTATGGTGGAGCCTCGCCAATCTCAAGACCTATCGCTTCGCGGCGGATGACATCGCACAGATGCGGACACAACTCGCGCGCACGGACTTGAGCAGCGAGGATCGCTTCCACTTCCACTTTGCGCTCGGCAAGGCGCTCGAGGATCGGGCGGAGTACGAGCCGGCCTTCCAGCACTACCGCGAGGGCAACGCCCTGCGGCGGCGCGGCGTGCACTACGACCGCGAGCGCATCTGCCAGCACGTGGCCGAGGCGCGGAAGCTCTTTACCCGCGAGTTCTTCGCCGCGCGCGCGGGCGCGGGGGCCGAGACCGCGGCGCCGATTTTCATCGTCGGCCTGCCGCGCGCCGGCTCGACGCTGATCGAGCAGATCCTCTCGAGCCATTCGCAGGTCGAGGGCACCATGGAGCTTCCGGACATTCCCGCCCTCGCACAGACCGTCGCCGAGCGCGCCGGTGACGCGGCGCCGCGCTACCCGCATGCACTCGCGGCGCTGCCGCGCGCTGAGCTGCGCCGCATCGGTGATGAGTACCTCGCCCGCACGCGTATCCAGCGCAAGACGGACAAACCGCGCTTCATCGACAAGCTGCCGAATAACTTCCTGCACGTCGGCTTCATCCATCTGATGATGCCGAACGCGAAGATCATCGACGCGCGGCGTCATCCGCTCGGCTGCTGCTTCTCGAACTTCAAACAGCACTTCGCTCGCGGCCAGAGCTTCACCTACGATCTCGCGGAGCTCGGCGAGTACTATCGGTCCTACGTCGAGCTGATGGCCCATTTCGATGCCGTGCTGCCGGGGCGCGTGCACCGGGTGCTGTACGAGCGAATGGTGGCAGACACTGAGAACGAGGTGCGCAGGCTCCTCGAGCACTGCGGCCTGCCCTTCGAGGAGCGCTGCCTGCGCTTCTACGAGAACGAGCGCGCCGTGCGCACCGCGAGCTCCGAGCAGGTGCGCTCGCCGATCTACCGCGCCGGCATCGAACAGTGGCGCCACTTCGACGCCTGGCTGGAGCCGCTCAAGAGCGCGCTCTGGCCCGTGCTCGACGCCTATCCGCAGGCACCCGATTTCGCCGACACCTACAACACGACAGCTGAACACCGCAGCTGATCAACGTCAATCAAGGGGAGACTCATGCAGCGCAGTCGAACACGCAAGCTCGCAAGAATGCGCACCAGGATGCAGAGCGGCCGCAAGTCGCGCGGCCAGGTAATTCTGCAACGGGCACCGATCGCAGCCGCGATCATGGCGGCGGTGCCGCGACTGTACGCGGCCGATACGACTGCGGCCGAGCCGGCTGGCCTGCAGGAGGTCGTGGTCACGGCGCAGAAGCGCACCGAGGACCTGCAGAACGTGCCGATCAGCGTCACGGCGCTCGGCACCGAGAGACTGGAGCAGCTGAACGTCAGCAACTTCGATGACTACGTGAAGTTTCTGCCGAGCGTCGCCTATCAGACCACCGGCCCCGGCTTCGCGCGTGTCTTCATGCGCGGCGTCGCCAGCGGCGACAACGGCAATCATTCCGGTCCGCTGCCGAGCGTCGGCGTGTATCTCGATGAGCAGCCGGTAACCACCATTCAAGGCTCGCTCGACATCCACATCTACGACATCGAGCGTGTCGAGGCGCTGGCGGGCCCGCAGGGCACTCTCTATGGTGCGAGCTCCGAAGCCGGCACGGTGCGCATCATCACGAACAAGCCCGACCCTTCCGGGTTCAAGGCCGGCTACAGCCTCGAGGGCAACACGGTACGCGGCCAGGGAGGTTACGTAGCCGAAGGGTTCACCAACATACCGCTGAGCGACACCGCGGCCGTGAGGCTCGTCGGCTGGGCGCAGCGTACCGGGGGCTACATCGACAACGTGCCCGGCACCAACGTTTTCCCGAGCTTCGGCTGCGTATCGAACTTCACGCCGCCCGCTCCCGGCTGTACGAGCTCTCCGCTGCAAGCCAAGCAGCGCTTCAATCCGACCGAGACCTACGGCGGGCGCGGCGCACTGCGGGTGAACCTCGGCGACAACTGGACGATTACGCCGACCTTCATGGGCCAGAGCAGCCGCCAGGACGGCACGGTGTTCGTCGACCCGGCGATCCCGGGAGACCTGTCAGTGCAGCGCTACTACTCCGATTCCATTTCCGACCAGTGGTGGCAGGCAGCGCTCACCGTCGAGGGTCATGTCAGCAACTTCGACATCACCTACGCCGCCGGCTATCTGAATCGCAAGGACCATACTCCGACGGACTATAGCGACTACACACTGCTGTACGACCAGCACACGACCTACATGTCGTTCATGCAGTCGGTTCTGCATCTGCCGCCGGGTGTCAAGGCCATCAACAACTCACAGTACATCCTCGGCACGGACGAGTACCGCAAGCTCAGCCAGGAGCTGCGAGTGGCGACACCCCAGGACGAGCGGCTGCGCTTCATCGGCGGCCTGTTCTACAACCGCCAGGAACACTACATACAGCAGAACTACCGGATCGATGAGTTGCCGGCGCTCGATTCCGTGACGGGCTGGCCGCAGACCTGGTGGCTGACCAATCAGATCCGCGTCGATCGCGATTACGCGGTGTTCGGCCAGCTGACTTTCGACTTCACCTCGAAACTCACGGGCACGGTCGGCTACCGTTTCTTCCGTTACGACAACTCGCTCGACGGGTTCTTCGGCTTCGGCAAGAACCAGGGTTTCAGCTCAGGTACGGGCGAGAAGCAGAACAATCCCCAGGCCAGTCCGCCGACCTGCGAGGTGCCTGGAATCCTCGGCGGCCCGTGTGTCGACCTGTCCCGCGAGGTCGAGAAGAACGGCTCGATCCCGAAGTTCAACCTGACTTACAAATTCACCAACGACGCCATGGTCTATGCCACCTACTCGAAGGGCTACCGCCCGGGTGGAGTCAATCGCCGCACCCAATCGCCACCCGATCCGCCGCTCTCGACCTACGAGCCCGACTACCTCACCAACTACGAGATCGGGTACAAGACGACCTGGCTCGACAATCGGCTGCGTTTCAACGGCGCGTTCTTCTGGGAGGACTGGAAAAACTTCCAGTTCAGCTTCCTCGGCCAGAATTCCTTCACCATCGTGCGCAACGCCGGCTCGGCGCGCATCAAGGGGGCCGAGCAGGAGCTCGAATGGGCACCGACCGCGGGGCTGAACATCAACCTGGCGGCGACCGAGCTCGATCCGAAAATGAGCGAGCCGTTCTGCTATGACGTCGATCCGTCGAGCGGCCAGCCTCTGCCGCCCTCCTCCTGTCCCAATTACGATGCCGTACCCAGCGGCACGCAGCTGCCGATCGTGCCGAAGTTCAAGGGCGATGCGACCGTCCGCTACACGTTCCCGCTCGGAACGGCGGACCTGTCGGGGTACGGGCAAGCTGCCTACAGCTACACGAGCTCGACGTCCTCGACTCTGGCACCGTATCAGAACAACCTCATCGGCAACATCCCCGCCTACGGACTGCTCGATGTGATGCTCGGAGTCAACAGGGGCAATTTCACAGCGGAGCTGTTCGCCAGCAACGCTCTCGACAAGCGTGCGCAGACCTACCGCTTTGCCGAATGCACGATCGTCGAAGGCGTTCAGACCTTTATCCCCGGTCAAACCGTCTGCGGCTACAAACCGTTGGCGACCATCGCGACGCCGCGCACCATCGGCATCCGGTTCTCGCAGAGCTTCTAGGCCGCGACCAGTCAGGCCACTGAACGCGGTGCACCAGCGGGTGCACCGCGTTTTTTTCCGCCCCCAATCCGGGAGATGCGCGGCACGCGGGGAATAGGGTCCAATATCTGCCTCTCGCCCTCTGGAGCTTCGCGATTGAACGATTCGGCTCCCGCGATCCGCGCCGTGCGCGTCGGCAGCGAGACTGCCCTCGGCATTCTCGTCGCCATCAGCTTCTGCCACCTGCTGAACGACATGATCCAGTCGCTCCTGCCGGCGATCTATCCGATGATCAAAAGCTCCTACCGACTCAGCTTCGCGCAGATCGGGCTGCTCACTTTCACGTTCCAGTTCACCGCCTCGCTCCTGCAGCCGCTCCTGGGTGCGATGGCCGACAGGACCCCGCGTCCCTACTCACTCGCCGTCGGCATGGGATTCTCGCTGCTCGGACTCCTGCTGCTCGCCTTCGCGGCGAGCTATTCCCTGCTGCTCGTCGCCGCCGCACTGGTCGGCACCGGCTCCTCGGTATTCCACCCGGAATCCTCGCGTGTCGCGCGCATGGCGAGTGGCGGCAAGCACGGTCTCGCGCAATCGGTGTTCCAGGTCGGGGGCAACCTCGGCACAGCCGCCGGGCCGCTACTCGCCGCGTTCATCGTGCTGCCGCACGGGCAGTCGAGCGTCGCCTGGTTCTCCGCCGCGGCACTGCTCGCCATCGTCCTGCTGGTGAACGTCGGGCACTGGTACAAGGCTCACGGCGTCTCGCGCCTGGCGCGGGCCGGCACCAGGCCGCACGTCGCACCGCGCCACCACGTGGCGTTCGCGCTGGTCGTGCTGCTGATGCTGGTGTTCTCCAAGTTCGTCTACCTCTCCAGCATCAGCAGCTACTACACCTTCTATCTCATCGAGCACTTCCATCTCCCGGTGCGGTCCGCGCAGCTGCACCTGTTCCTGTTCCTCGCCTCGGCCGCGCTCGGCGGCATGCTCGGCGGACCACTCGGTGACCGTCTCGGCAGCAAGTACATCATCTGGGTGTCCATCCTCGGTGTCCTGCCCTTCACGCTGCTCCTGCCACACGCCAATCTCTTCTGGACCGGCGTGCTCACCGTGCCGATCGGGCTGATCCTCGCCTCGGCGTTCCCGGCCATCGTCGTATACGCCCAGGATCTGCTGCCCGGGCGCACCGGCACGGTGGCGGGACTGTTCTTCGGACTCGCCTTCGGCATGGGCAGTGTCGGCGCCGCGGTGCTCGGCAAGCTCGCCGACCACGTCGGTGTCGACACGATCTATCAGATCTGCGCCTTCCTGCCGCTGATCGGACTACTCGCGGCGTTCCTCCCCGACCTCCACAACACCCATGCTCAGAAGACGACCTGAATGCTGAAGCTCGTGTCACGTGCGCTGCTCGATGAGCTCGCCGCCAAAGCCGCGGCAAGCCCGCGGGCGCGCGCGCACCACAACATTCACGCGACCGCGGCCGATCCGGTGCAGCGCTTCCTGGTCGTGGCGCAGGGCGACTCGTACTTCCGGCCACACCGCCACGCCAGCCGCTCCGAGCTGGCGCTACTGCTGCGCGGTGGCGTGGATGTGGTGCTCTTCGATGAGCGCGGGCGGGTGCTCGCGCGACATGCAGTGGGTGAGGATACCGGGAGCCTCGCCTACGAGACCGCACAGGGCGTGTGGCACACGCTGGTGCCGTGGAGCACCGGCTGCGCTTTTCTCGAGATCAAGGAAGGACCCTACGACCCGGTAACCGCCGTGCAGTTTGCCGAGTGGGCTCCTGCCGAAGGCGACGACGCTGTGCCGGGCTTTCGCAGCTGGCTGCGCGGCGCGCAGCCCGGAGACCTGCCACCGCGCGACTGACCTGCCCTTCCCTCAGTCCGGCGGCCGCAGGTACCGCGCGATCTCGCCGCCGCTCACGATGCTCTCGACGTAGGAGAAGGTGCCGCGCTCGCTGATCTCGTGGGCGGCCGAGAGAAGCCCGGTGATGGCGGCGCGATACAGCGAGGTCGAGAGGCTGATGCGGCGCACCCCAGCCGCGGCGAGATCGGCCACTGCGAAGGATTTGCCGGGTATGCCGATCATGAAGTTCACCGGTTTCTTCAGCGCGCTGCACACGGTGCGCACCGCCGCGAGGTCGGGCAAGCCCGGCGCAAACAGTACATCGGCGCCGGCGGCCTCGAACGCCTGCAGGCGCCGCACGGTGTCGTCCAGGTCCGGGCGTCCGTGGAGAAAATTCTCCGCACGCGCCGTCAGCACGAAATGCAGCGAGGCGTGATGGGCCTCCTGCACGGCGGCCGTCACCCGCTCCACCGCGTGCGCGAACTCGTAGATCGGCGCGCGTGGGTCGCCGCTCGCGTCCTCGATCGAGCCGCCGGCGAGGCCCGCGCCAATGGCGAGGCGGATGGTCTCGGCGACGGTTTCGGGGGCATGACCAAATCCATTCTCGAGATCGGCAGCGACCGGACACTCGCTCACCGACACGATGAGCCGCGCGTGCAGCAGCGACTCCTCGCGCGTCACCTCTCCATCGAGCTTGCCGAGCGTCGCCGCGCAGGCGGCGCTCGAAGTCGCGAGCGCCTCGAACCCGAGGCCCGTCATGATGGCTGCCGAGGCCCCGTCCCAGACGTTAGGGATGACGAATACACCGGACTCGTGCAGTGCGCGAAATCGTGCCGCCTGCTGCCGTTGCTTGTCCATGTACCGCACTCCGTGGACTGACCGACCGTACTCGCCGGCAAGACGAGTGTGGCACAATCGCCGCGCCAGATTGACCTTCCGTGTTTTCGGTGTTCCCGCCGCGCGCAGCCTCCCTCAGCTCCCTCGCTCTACTGTGGCTATGCAGCGCGGCCGGGGTGAGCGCGGCAGCGGCGAATTCGCAGTGCCAGTCGAACGATGCGGCGCGGCCAGCGGTGTCGCGGCTGCGCGAGGCGATGGCGCACGGACGCTTCATCGCTTACCAGCCGATCTCGCTCCGGGTCGTGGACGGCCGTGTCACCGACGCCGATGCTGCGGGCATCCGCGCGGATCTCGCACAGCTGCGCGTGCGCTTCGACTCACTCATTACCTACGACGCCATTCACGGTGCGCAACAGATTCCGGCGATAGCCTCAGCGCTGAAGTTTCGTGCGCTCATCATCGGGGTGTGGGATCCCGCGGATGATGCGCAGCTCGCCGCGGCGCTGGAGGCCGCACGGCGCTTCCCGCGGCTCGTCGTCGGCATCTCGCTCGGCAACGAGGTGGTGTTCTCGCATCGGGTCGACGCGGCGAGACTTCTCGCGATCATCGCGCGCCTGCGTGAGCGGGCGCCCGAGGTGGCACTCTCGATGAGTGAGCCGTTTCACATCTATGACGAGCCTGCCGCCGCTGCGGTGCTCGCGAAGCTCGACTTCCTGCTGCCCATCGTGCACCCGGTCTTTCAGCCCTGGTTCCGCGATGCGCCCGACAGCGCCGCCGCTCAATTCGTCGTGAACGTTCTCGGTAAGCTCACCCCGCTCGCCTGCGGTCCGATCCTGGTGAAGGAGACCGGTGTGCCGACGGCGCCCGAAAGCGCCGGATTCAGCGAGGCGCGCCAGGCCTCGTTCTTCGGAGCGCTGCGCCGGGTGCTGCCGCCGAGCGGCACGCAGGCCTTCGCCTACTTCGCCGCGTATGACGCGCCGTGGCGTGCTTATGATGCGACCGGCGTGCCGGGCGCGCCGGCAGTGCATCCCGAGGAAGCGCACTGGGGTCTGTACGATGAGGCGCGCCGGCCGAAGGCTGCCGCCCGCGAGTTGCCGCGGCTGGAGCCCTGATCCCTGATCGGGCGCCACTCACTTTACGGCCAGCTCCACCTTTACCTTATCCCCCGACTGCGGTTTGGGTGGCGCGTTGACGATGAACACGCGCGAAGTCTCGATCTGCCCCTCTGACACCAGGGCACCCTCGATAGCCTGGGCGCGGTCCTTGCCGAGTGTCTGAAGTTCGCTGTCCGATACCTGAACGTGATCGATGAGCGCGGCGTTCAGATCAGAGATCGCCGGGTCGTAGGGCGGGGTCTCGTTGCGCTTCGCCTGTTGCACGGCCACGACGCTCGGCGGCAACGGCGTGTCCTTGCCGAGATCCGCCTGGTACTGGTCGAGGAGCAACTTGAAGTGCTTCTCCGGATCCGCGAGGGCCAGCTCGAAGGCGGTGTCCGGGTGCTTGCGGCCCTCGCGTGTCGTGAGCTCCCGGGCCTGCAGCTTGCTGCGCAGGGCTGCCGCCGCCAGCGCCGGCCGGTCGATCGCATCGGCATACACGATGGGCACATCGAGCTTCAGCTGCGGCCGCTCCTTCATCGCCTTCGCGATCGAGGCCGTCTGATCCTGCGCCGGTTTCTCGAGCGCGGCGCTGCCGCCATCGAACTCGATGATGTTCAGGTGCTCGTTGCCGCCGCCGAAGAGGTGCCCGAGCAGCGCGAAAGGCGCCTCTGCCACCTTGACGAGCAGATTGGTGAACATCTGCCACAGTATCGGCCCGACGCGAAACTTCGGATCATCGAGCGAGCCGCTCATCGGCAGGTTGAGGTCGATGACGCCGTTACGGTCCTTGAGCAGCGTCACCGCGATTTTCAGCGGCACGTGTATGGCGTCGGGACTCTCTACGCGCTCACCGAGCTCGAGCTGATCGATCACGAAGTGCTGGGCGGCGTCGAGCCGGCGCTGCTCGACCTTGTAGTGCACGTCCACCGAGAGCTTGCCCTTGTCGATCTTGTAGCCGACGAAGTGCCCCGAGTACGGGTTGACGACGGTGAGATCGACATCCTTGAAGCTCATCGTGAGGTCGGTAAAGAGCGCCGCGGACAGCAGATTCACTTCACCCGTCACCTGCCACGGCGCATAGCGATCGACCTTGCCGTCGAGCTGCACCTTGGCGCGCGATTGCGGGTCGGAGGAGAGGCTGGTGATCTTACCGCCAAGACTCTGAACGCCGATCGCGAAGCTCGGTTTGATCCACAGGTCCGAATAGTTCGCCGAGCCGTTGACGAGTGTCACGGTGCCGATCGAGAGCGGAAATGGTGTCAGCGGTTTGGCCGCCGCGGCGGTCCCGTGCGCCGCCGCCTTGCGTTTGCGTTTGGCCGGCGTTGCCGGCTGATTACTCGCCGCGGCCGGCTGATCGGTCGCAGATGCGGGCGGTCCGGACGAGCGTTTGCTCTGCGCCGCGCCCGATGGTGTCAGCACCTCCTTGATGTTTATCGTGCGATCGGGGGCGATCACCATGCGCACGTAGGGCTCGAGCGCAGTCACCGCGCCGATCCGCACGCTCATCGGCGTTGAGCGGTAACGGATGTCGGCGACACGCAGGTCGTGCCACTTGATGAAATCGAGTTTCAGCTGGTTGTCGACCGTGCGCAGGTCGTGAACCGCCGTGATGCCGCGCACCACCATCGCACCGTCCCCGCCGCGCTCGATATCGAGCTTGGTGCCGAGCGTGCCCTTCAGCAGCGTCATGGACGTGTACTGCGTGACATAGGGCTGCACCAGGGTGAGCGGCAGATCGTGTGCCTCGAGATGGGCGCTCACCTCGGCGGACTTCGGTGTGAGCTTCGCGTGCGCCTGGATCTCACCCGAGGGGCTCAGGCCCGAGTCGGCGGTGACATCCAGCACAGTATCAGGTGAAGTGTTGAAACCGGTGACGCGCACATTGAGAGGGGTGAGTGTCAGCTCCGCCGCCGGACTCACCCCGCGGTCCTCGGCAGACACCTTGAAGTCCTTGACGACCACATCCGGCGCCGCGAGCATCCACGCCGCGCGCCGTGCGCTGCCGCCGCTCGCCCCCGCTGTGCCGGAGTGCGCCTCCGTAGCAGCGGCCGCCGTGCTCCCTTCAGCCGCGGTAGATACCGGTGCGATCAGCTCGAGCAGGTTCAGCCGGTGCTCTTCGCTCAGCCACACCTTGATGTCGCCGCCCGACAGAGCCACTTTCGCGATGTTGACCGAACGCTTCGTCAGGTCGACGCGGGTCTCTTCGACCGCGATGTTCGCGACGTCGATATAGTCCGCCGCAGCGCCCCGTGGCCGCACGCCGAGCCCGGTGACGCTGATGTTGTGCGCATCGAGAGCGAGCGTCATCGGACCACCGCCGCCGAGCTCGTAGTCGCCCTTGACGGCGATGGTGCCGGCCGGGATCTCGAAGGGCAGCGTGTCGCGCAGATAGTTCCACACGGTCCGTGCTTTGAGACGCGTCACTTCGAAGACTCCGCGCGAGGCGAGTGGCGCGAGGCGCACCGTGCCATTCCAGGTGAGCCGCTCACCCTCGGGTGAGGCGGCTTCGAGCGCATAGCCATCACCGGTCGCCGCGCGGGTACTGAAGTCCCGCAGCTCGAAGACGATCGGCTTGAACTCGGCGCGAAATGGTGTCGGGTGCGTGCGGTCCTCGAACACGACGGTGCCGGCGAGCACCGCGAGGCGCTGAATGTACAGCCGCGGCGGCTCGGCGGGTTTCTTTTGTGCCTGCGTCTGCGGCGGCGAGGGGGGAAGTCCCCTGGCGAGATCGGCGAGATTCAACTCGCCACCCGGGCGCAGCACCGCGCGTACATAGGGCTGCTCGAGCAGGATGTCGCCGAAGCTGGGGCCGAGCCGCCAGATCGAGGCGAGCTGCAGCGCCACGCGCAGATGCCCGAAGGACAGCAGCGTCTGGCCGTCGGCATCCGGCAGAGACACGCGGCGTATGTCGAGTGTCAGCGTGAAGGGATTGAAGTGGATCTCACCGATACTGAGCGTGCGGCCGTAGTGCGTTCGCACGAAATTCACGGCGCTCTTGCGGGTGAAGTAGGGTACGGCGAGAAAGCCCGCGGCCGCATAGGCGCCGACCAGCACCAGGACGATGGCGAGTCCGATGAGGTAGCGCCGATAGCGGCCCATGCAACCCGCTCCGCTTGTTGTTCTGCGGGTATCCTAGTGCATCGTCGCCAGCGCCACCACGTGGCGCGGGTCCGCGACTTGCCCTGCCGCTACGCCTGAGGTGAGCGGCTCGGGAGGTATTGGCGGATAGTTAGGTACTTACCTAACTATCCGCCTGGCACTGAATGACTGAGACTCGGCGCACGATTGCGCGCCGTGAGCTCAGCTAGTCGTCGTGATGATGGCCGTGACCCTGATCGTTGCCGTCCTCGTCGTGATGGCCGTGCTCGTGGTGATCGTGATCGGGACGGTAGCCCGGCTCGTATTCAGCGGATCTCACGAAATACACCGGCCGCCCGCAGGCGTCGTACTCATGACAGTGCTTGCGCCAGTTCTTGGCGTGCCCCGGCGGCACGTGCAGGTAGATCGGCTCGACGGGTACTGCGCCGACAATAACCGGCGCCGGCTGCGCGATCACCGGCTGCGCGTACACCACCGGCGGCGGCGGGGCATTGCCGATCGCGACCTGACCATAAACGCCCGGAACCACCGGGCCGCTGATGGTGGCATTGAAGCTGACATTCTGGGCCTGCGCCAGCGGGATAGCCGCCGCGCACAGTGCCGGTAACACCAGGAAACGCATCATGCTCATAGACACTCCTCAAGGCACACGTTGCGCCACACACGGCGGTGAACTATGCCAACCTCAGGAGTGCAATGACACACGCACGCGGCTGAACACACCGTGAATGTGACACAGGTCGCACTCTGCGTGTCGCTCAGAGCGGCTCGATCAGACGCTCATCGTTCGGTTGCTGAGCGTTGTTGACGCGGCGGTGAACTTTCCAGGCGCGCATTGCTTCTACGGAGTATGGGCGCAGCAAGGCGCGCGCCTGCTGCGGCGGGCCGTGCAACCAACTGTCGTAGTCGGACTCGGCGAGGATCGCCGGCATGCGCTGCTTGGCATTGTGCACGACGGCCAGCAGCGGATTGGCCGGCACGGTGATGAGCGTACACGAGAACAAATACGAGCCATCGGCGCGGCGCGAGCGCTCCCACAGGCCGCCAACACCAAACACTTCGCGGTCGTCGAGGCGAACGAAGAACTGATCGCGCGTACCGTCCTCGTTGAGGTGCGGCTCGTAGAAGCCGCCCATGACGAACAGGCAGCGTTGCCCGCGCCGCCAGGGGTCGCGGTAGCTCGGCGCGTGGTCGAGCCGCTCAGCGGTGGCGTTGATGGTGGAGGCTTTGAGGGGTACCCCGTGAGTCCACCAGGGCACGAGACCCCAGCGCATCAACGCCGCCTCCCGCTCGCCGTTGGCCGCCACCACCACCGGAACCTGCTCGGTCGGCAGCACACGGTAGCTGAGCGGGTAATCCCAGTGGCCGCGCTGGATGCCCATGGCCCGCTCGGCTTTGGCGGCCTGCGCGAGAATGTACTTGCCGCACATGCAGTCAGCGCTTACACAGTGTGCGCGCTGGCGCGGCACTGTGTGGACGACCAGCGGCGTAGCTGTCCACACTCGCCGCATGCTCCCGTGGAATTCCATCGAACGGCTGCGCGATCATTTCGGCGACTACGTGATCGTGGTCACCTGTCGGACCTGCCGGCATTCGCGGGAGCTCACGCCGGCATTCCTCGCGCGCCGCTGCCGTCGCGGCTGGGACGAGCCGGTCGCCAACATCATCGCCCGATTCCGCTGTCGATGCGGCAAAAAATTCGTCGATGTGCAGATCGGTTTCAACCGCAAGCCGCGCGGCTGGGCGAAGAACCCTTCCTGAAAGCGATTGGCGCGCCCGGCGCGCGGCCGGGAGCCGCGCGCATACGGCGCGCCCCATCGCATGGCGCGATCTACGATGCCGATGGAGGTGCCGACTTCATCGCCGCTTCCGCGCGGCGCTTCATCTCTTCGGGCGGCACGTCTTCCACGTGGGTCGCGATCGTCCAGACGTGGCCGAAGGGATCCTCCAGCGTGCCGGAGCGATCGCCATAGAACTGGTTCGTGACCGGACGCAACGCCTTCGCGCCCGCCTTGACGGCGCGCTCGAACACCGCATCGACATTCTCGAGGTACAGCAGAATGCTGACGCTCGAGCCGCCGAGCGCGCGTGGACTGCGATAACCCATGGCGGGATGTTCGTCAGCGAGCATGATCACCGAATCACCGATCCTGATCTCGGCGTGACCGATCCGGCCCTGCGGATCAGCCATGCGCAGCATCTCGGTCGCACCGAACGCACGTTGGTAGAACTCGATAGCGTCGGCTGCGCCCTTGACGATGAGATACGGGGTCGCGGTGCGGTATCCCTCGGGAATCGCTTTCGTTGCCATGGTGTGACTCCTTCATCGCGATTACACAAGCTTACTCCCGCGCCCCCGACAAGTTAATGCTGCAGAGCCTGGCTGCCGTACGCGCTCAGCCATCCAGTGCTCACGCGCTCTCGGTGCTGGATACGGCAGCCGCATCGCCGCGCCGGTGCCACAGCCGGTAGCAGACAGAGAGTGCGGCAAGGAACGGCAGACCGAAGACGAGTGTCAGGCGAAACGCGTCGGTGAACGCTGTCGTGAGGAGCACCGCGGCCATGAGCGCGGCACCGAGGAGCGTCGTCGCGGGGTAGCCCGGCATGCGAAAGCGCAGGGGCGCACCGCTCCGTTCGCGGGCGCGGCGAAAGGCGTAGTGGGTCACGAAGATCATCATCCAGGTGAACATCGCGCCGAAGGAGGAAATCGCGATCATCAGGACGAACGCGGACTTCGGCGCCAGGACGCTCAGCACCGTGGCGAGCGCGATGCCGAGGCTCGAAAGCAGCAGCGCCTGGACCGGCACGCCGCGGCGGTTGAGAACGCCGAAGCGGCGCGGCGCATCGCCGGCGCGCGACAGGCCGAACATCATGCGGGTCGTGATGTACAGCTGGCTGTTCATCGCGGACAGCGCCGCGACCAGAATGACGAAGTTGAATATGCCGGCGGCCGCCGGCACCTGCAGCGCCCGCATCACCTTGACGAAGGGGCTCTCATCGACACCGGCTGTGCGCCACGGCACGATCGCGAGCACGAGCGCCAGCGTCAGCAGATAGAACAGAACGAGTCGCAGCACCGTGGCGCGGAACGCGCGCGTCACGGCGATCTCTGGCTGTGCCGCCTCGCCCGCCGCCACCGCGATCATCTCGATGCTGAGGTAGCTGAAAATGGCCACGATCACCGCCACCCACGCTCCCCACAGACCATGGGGAAAGAAGCCGCCGTCGGCGGTGTAGTTGTGGAAACCTGCCGCCGGCGCACGCGCACCGCCGGCTGCACCCGCCAGCGCGCCGGGAGCCCGCAACACGATGTAGGCGGCGAGCGGGATGAAGAGCACGATCGCCGTCACCTTGATGGCCGAAAACCAGTACTCGATGGCTCCGAAAACATTCACGCTGCGCGCGTTCACGAGCACGAGCAGCGCCGAGAATGCGACGATCCACCACCAGCCGGGCGAGGCCGGAAACCAGAAGTGCATGTAGAGCGCGATCGCCGTCACTTCGGTACCCACTGCGAGCACGATGCTGGTCCAGTAGGCGTAGCGCACGAGAAAGCCGGCGAGCGGTCCGAGGTAATACTCGGCGTAGGCCCCGAAGGAGCCTGAAGTCGGGTGCGCGACCGTCATCTCGGCGAGGCAACCCATGAGCAGCAGCGCGATCAGCGCCCCGACAGCAAAGCTCAACAGCACCGCAGGTCCGGCGAGACTGATCGCAAACCCGCTGCCGAGAAACAGTCCGGTGCCGATCGCACCGCCGATCGCGATCATGGTCAGGCGGCGCGCGCTCAGGCTGCGGCGCAAGCCGCGCTCGCGTTCGATGATCTCGTCGAAGCTCGCGCCGTGATCGCTCATGCCGCTATCTTACGATGCAAACCAACAGTGCAGTGTCGCCACCGCGCGGCGGGGTCCGTGCTACGCTCGCGGCAGCCCGTCGGTGGGGAGGCTGACCGTGCTCGGCTACTTTCGTCTGCTCACGCGCACGCAACTACACGCCTATTTCGCCTCGCTCGGCGGCTGGGCGCTCGATGCGCTGGATTTTTTCGTGTTCGCCTTCTCCCTGAAGGCGATCGGCGCCGAATTCCACACGGACGTCAAAGCCGTGGCCGAGGGCATCTTCCTCACCCTCGCCTGCCGGCCGCTCGGGGCGCTCGCTTTCGGCTGGCTGGCGGAGAAATACGGCCGGCGGCCGATCCTCATGCTGAACATCGTATGCTACTCGGCAGTGCAGCTCGCCACGGCCTTCGCTCCCAACCTCGCGACGTTGCTCGCGCTGCGGGCGCTGTTCGGCTTTGCGATGGGCGGTGAGTGGGGCGTGGGGGCGGCACTCGCGCTCGAGACGCTGCCCGCAAAGGGCCGCGGATTTTTCTCCGGGATGCTGCAGCAGGGATACGTGCTCGGTTACCTGCTGGCCTCGGTGCTGTTTGCCACCGTGTTCGATCATGTCGGCTGGCGCGGCATGTTCATCGTCAGCTCGGCGTCTGCGCTGCTCGTGTTGTACATACGCTTCGGCGTTCAGGAATCGCCCGCCTGGGTGGCGGGCGCCGCCCCGCAGCGCGTCACGGGCGCGCTGCTGTGGGCCGCGGTACGGGACCACTTCCCGACGCTCACCTATCTGGTCGTACTCATGGCGTGCTTCAACGCCTTCTCGCACGGCTCGCAGGACCTGTATCCGACCTTCCTGCAGGTGCAGCACGGATTCGCGGCCACGACCACCGGCACCGTCGTGATCGTCATGAACCTCGGGGCGCTCTCCGGTGGCGTCTGCTTCGGCGCGCTCTCCGAGCATCTCGGCCGACGCCACACGATCGCACTCGCTGCGCTGCTCGCCCTGCCGATGATCTGGCTGTGGGCTTACTCGCACACTGCCGTCATGCTCGCGGTCGGCGCGTTTCTCATGCAGTTCATGGTGCAGGGCGCGTGGGGCATCGTGCCGGCGCATCTCAATGAGCTGTCACCCTCGTCGGTGCGCGCGGTGCTGCCGGGGTTCGCTTATCAGCTCGGCAATCTGGCGATGTCAAAGATGGCACCGATCCAGGCCGGCTTCGCCGAGTCGCACGGTGGGGATTACGCCTATGTCCTCGCGTGGACGCTCGCGGTGGTGGCTGTTGCGCTGATCGTCGTTACCGTGCTGGGACCCGAGCGGCACTCCGCGGAGCTGCGGGTCGCGGCATAGCGCGGCTCCTGGCGCGCGGGCGCGCCCGCGACCTCGTGGCCACACCGGCCCGGACACGGGGCTGTCAGTAGTGGGCTCCGGGGAACCGCCAGAGGAACATCAACTCGACACTCCCGATGGCGGGCGTGCCGCTGGCATGGTCCAGCTGGAACCAGGTGTAGCGGTAGTCGACGTTGACCGCGAACGAGCGACTGAAGTTGAACTGAATACCGCCACCCACCTGATAGGTAAAGCTGCTGGAGCCGTGGGTTGGCTGCCAGGTACTGCAAACGTAGCCCCACCACGGATCCCACCAGCAGCCCGTCTGCGGGGGCGCCGAGGCGATATTGGTGTTGAGCCACTGCCAGCCGAGGCCACCCAGGATCAGGGGCTTGATGGGACCGTCGAGGAAAGTGTAGATGGCATCAAAATTCAGGGTGCTGAAATCGACGTGGCCGTTCTCAACAGTGACATTGGAGGGTGGGGGAGGGTTGCAGGGCTGAGTGATACATCCCCGCACGTTACCGTTGAAGCTCGACTGGGCCCAGGAGAAATTCATGCCGACCGCCAGGTGCGGGCTCACATACCAGCCGGTGCCGATCTTGACTCCCGTGGTGCTGTCGAGGTCCGCATTACTGCCGCCGTTGAAGCTAACGTTCTTCGACTCGGTAAAGACCGGGCCGATACGAAATTCCCAGTCTCCGGCGGAGGCGCCCACCGGGCTCCCGCCGCCGAACATCTGCGCGTGCACGCCCTGCGAGGCGGCCAGCGCAGACGCCGCAGTCAATACCAGGAGGTGTAGCTTCATAAGCACTCCCTTTGGATTCTGCCGCTACGGGCACCGCCACGACCGGCGGCGGCTTCCGCAGCCGGTTCAGCGTCGTCTCGGCGGTCACCCTCACATGGGGAATGCGGCGCCGCAATGCGACCTTGGGGCCATTGTCAAAGCGGTTCGTCGCGTGGCGCCGGGCGTTGTTGCGTACATGCCAATCCAAATTGTTGGGAACGGACAGGGCGTCCTACACGACGCCGCGAGACCGCCGTTCCACGGAGCTGGAGCTCAGGCTGTGCTGGCGGTCGCAGGCATTGTGTCCTCGGCGATGAGGCCGCGCTCATGCAATGACCCGATGAAGAAGCGCTCGAATTCCATCACCACCCGCCGGTCCTCGTAAAGGACCTGGTTACGCTCGAGGATCCGCGCGCGCATCGACGCGTTGAAAGCGGCGTCGGTGCCGAGCCGCACGGCGAGGTCGATGTAGGCGGCCTCGTCCTGTGCGATGCAATCGGTAATGCCCATGCAGAGGTACATCGCCCGCGTATGCCGCCCGCGCTGCAGGCGCGTCGGCAGCGTGACGATCGGCAGGCCGACGGCGAAGGCCTCGAGCGATGAGTTCATGCCGTTGAAGTGCAGCGGGTCGAGCATGACATCGGCGAGGCCGAGCAGCTCGAGAAAGTCGGCGGCCGGCACGTTGTCGATGAACAGTACGCGCTCGGCGAGCGCGCCGAGGGTGTTTGCGAAGCGCTCGCGCAGTGCGGTCTCCCGTTGCGCATACTGCCCGCGGACCAGCACGATGTAGCCGCGCGTATCACGGCCGAGGATGCCGCGCAGCAGCGGATCGAATTCCGGATGCAGCTTGAAGAGCGTCTGCGGGCAGAGATACAGCGTGCCCGCAGGTGGCAGGCGGAAGTAACCGCGATTGCGGCGGCCGCCTGGCGCCGCTGGCCGATAGTAGTAGGCGAGTGTCGGCAACTCGTGCAGCAGGAAGAGCCGCTCGCTGTAGTGCTGCGGCGACTCCGCGGTCTCGTACAGATCGTTGGAGATGAAGTAGTCCAGGTTCGGCACGCCGGTCGTGTTGGGATGACCGAACGATACGCATTGCACCGGTGCGAGCCGGGCAAACGACAGGGCGTAGCTCACAGGCTCCATGCCGATGTCCTGGTAGAAGAGTACATCCAGCTCCAGCGCCGCGAGTTGCGCGTGAGCTCGCTCGAGCCCGCCATGGCTATCGATCTCGACCACCCCGGCGGCAGCGGCGGCCATGCGCGCCGTCGTGGCATCGTACTGACTCGGCACGATCCGAATCAGATAGATCTCGAAACGCGAGGGGTCGAGCTTCTCGATGAGGCCGAGCGTCGTCTTGCCGATCGAATGGACGTGCAGGAAACGCGATATGAAACCGACGCGGACTCTTCCGGGACGGCGCTGCGCGCGCGCGCAGTGCGCGGCACTGAAGCCGAGCTGCGGCGCTGCCTTGAGAAACAGCTGCGCAAGGCGGCCGAGAAGCTCGCGATCGTTTTGTCCCTGGTAAGCGAGCCAGAATGATGTCCACGGCGCAGCGAGAGGATCGGAGAGTCGCAGATCGGCGCGGGCGAGCTCTTCGAGCGCGGCGGCATAGCTGCGGCGCTGCTCGAGGAGCGCCTCAGCCGAGGGGTATATCGCCGGCAGGGCGAGCCGCAGCATCAAACGCAGATCGGCGCCGAGGACCGTGGGCGGGACCCGTTCCGCATAGGCGCGCGCCTGCTGCAGGAGACCGGCACTCGCCGCCAGGCGGCTCGCGGCGCACAGCACCAGGATGTCGCCGGCGTCCTGCTCGAGAATCTGATCGTAGTACTCGAGTGCCTGACTCCCGTGACCCAGCTCCGTGGACAAGGTCGCGGCCAGCGACAGCAGTGCCGGTGCGCGCGGCGCGATCTGCAGCGCCGCAACGACGACCGCCAGCGCGTCCGGAAGCTTGCCCTCGGCACGCAGCGCGCATGCCTTCCGGTACTCCGTCTCGAGCTCGCCGAGCAGACCGGGGCGCCCGGCGGTGCGATGGAAGAGCGCTTCCTCCGCCGCTTCGCCCAACGCTTCGAGTGCGTTGGCGAGGTTGTGGTGAGCAATGCCGTGGTCGGGCGCGAGGGTGAGGGCCTGCCGATGGGCGCCAATCGCTTCGCGCACGCGTCCCGCGGCCCGCATCGCGATCCCGAGGCTCGTCAGTACATCGGGGTTGGCCGGGCCCAACTCGAGGGACTTCTGGTAGCAGTCGATGGCCCGCTCGAGTATCCCCGCCGCCTTGCTGGCACGGCCGAGGGCGTACCAGCTTGCGCCGTCAGCCGGCGCGAGTTGCACCGCACGGGTCGCCGACTCGAGACTCCGCTCGAACTGCTGAAATTGCAGCGCGATCTGCGAGCGCAGCAACCACGCGCCGGCTTCCTGGGGAGCTGCACGCAGGATGCCCTCGATGATGTCATTGGCCTCGACGAGCTGGCCGGCGCGCGCCGCATGGCGCGCGCGCGTCAGGAGATCGGGCATCGCTGACTCGCCACTCATCAAACTCTGCCTGCTTCGGGTACCGGACCTGTGGCCGGCCAGTATCCCCGGTAATGATGTCAGAACTGCGACGGCCGCCGCTCTTGTCCTATGATCGCGGACTCGACACGCCCGAGGTGCGCAAGTGCCAGAGCTCTCTGCATGGGACAGCTTCTACGTGATCGTCGGCTCCGCGGCCGGGGCACTGATCGGCCTGCAGTTCGTCGTCATGACGCTCATCGCCGATAGTCCGCCACTGCGCTCATCCGACGGCGGCGCGACCTTCGCGACCCCACAAGTGATGCACTTCAGCAGCGTGCTGCTGCTCTCGGCCGTGCTGCGTGCTCCCTGGGCTTCGATCGCGCCCGTGGCGGCACTCTGGGGCGTCATTGGTGCGGCGGGCACGATTTACTCCGTCATCGTGGCGCGACGTGTCCGCCGGCAAACCTACTACCGCCCGGTGCTCGAGGACTGGTCCTTTCACGTGCTGCTGCCGCTCGTGGCCTATGCGATGCTCGCGGTGTGCGCACTGGCGGCGCTCATCCACCCGCGCGGCGCCCTGTTTGGCGTCGGCGCGGCCTCACTGTTGCTGCTCTTCAGCGGCATTCACAACGCCTGGGACACCGTCGCGTATTACGTCTTCGTGATGAGAAGCGAGAAGGACCAGGACAAGTAAGTCCTACAGGCCGAGCTCGCTGAGTCCCGGGTGCCCATCCGGCCGGCGCCCGAGCGGCCAGCGGAATTTCCGCTCGCCGTCCGTGATCGGCAGATCGTTGATGCTCGCAAAGCGTCGCCGCATCAGACCTTCCTCGTTGAACTCCCAGTTCTCATTGCCGTAGCTGCGGAACCAGCTGCCGGAATCGTCGTGCCATTCGTAGGCGAAGCGCACCGCAATGCGGTTGCCGGCGCAGGTCCACAATTCCTTGATGAGCCGGTAGTCGAGCTCCCTCGCCCACTTGCGTTGCAGGAAGGCACGAACCTGCTCACGGCCCACCGGAAACTCGGCGCGATTACGCCATTGCGTGTCTTCGGTGTAGACCTGCACCACGCGGTCGGGATCGCGGCTGTTCCAGGCGTCTTCCGCCCCGCGGACCTTCTGTGTGGCGCTCTCGAGGGTAAATGGAGGAACTGGTGGACGCGTCGGCATGGCGGTCTCCTCGTGGTGGGTATGCTGGCTATTTTAGACCGACTGGTGGAGCGGATCCTGCGCGCCGCACGAAAACCACTAATCCTGCTTGTAGATGCGCCCCTCCTTCATCACGAAACGCACATCTTCGAGCAGCCGTACGTCGCCGAGCGGGTCGCCGCGAACCGCGATGATGTCGGCCAGCTTGCCCTTCGTGATCGAGCCCAGCTGCGATGATACTCCGAGCAGGTCCGCATCTGCGGTCGTCGCCGCCTGAATCGCCTGCATGGCGGTCATGCCGTTCTCGACCATCAGGCTGAACTCGCGCGCGTTCGTGCCGAACCGACAGACGCCGATATCGGTGCCGAAGCCGATCTTCACGCCGGCGCTGACCGCCTTGCGAAAGTTCGCCAGCTGCGCGGTCATTATCTGCTGCGCCTTGCTGACGAACTCGGGCGGATAATTCCTGCCGACACATTCGCGCACCTCGAGCGTCGGCACGAGATAGGTGCCATGCTGCTTCATGAGCGTGCGACCCTCATCGTCCATGAGGGTACCGTGCTCGATCGAGGCTGCGCCGGCGCGAATAGCGGCCTTGATGCCCTCGGCGCCATGCGCATGCACGGCGAGCTTGAGCCCGAAGTTGCGCGCTTCGTCCGCCCCGGCCGCGAGCTCCTCGGGCGTCGCCTCGCGACCGGCCGGATTGCTGTTGTGCGTGAGCACCGCACCGGTCGCGAACATCTTGATGACATCGACGCGCTGGCCGGCAAGCATGCGCACGCGCTCGCGCACCTCGCTCGGCGAGTTCGCCTCGCCGAAGCGCAGATCCCAGGGCAGTGTTACATCGGGCGCGAAGCCCGTGACCGCGCCTGCGCCACCAGCGATGGTCACGTACGCACCGGCGACGTACATGCGCGGGCCGACCACATCGCCGCGATTGATGGCATCGCGCAACGCCACATCCACCAGCGCACGGTACGAGCCCAGATCCCGCACGGTGGTAAAGCCCGCGAGCAACACCGCGCGTGCGTTGGAAATCGAGCCGAAGGCGCGCTCGGCGGCCGTGTGCTCGAGCTCGGCGAGCGGGTCCTGGTTTCGCTGGTCGATGGTGAGATGGGTGTGGGCATCGATCAGGCCTGGCAGAACGGTATAGGCACCGAGATCGATCACGCGAGCGTCGGCGGGCACCTGTACCTCGGGACCGACGGCGGCGATGACGCCATCGCGCACGATGATCACCTGCGCGCCTGCCGTGCGTCCCGCGACAGTGTCGATGAGGTGTCCGGCGCGGATCGCGATTACGGGCTCGTCGGCGCACACCGGGTCCACAGAGCCCGCGAGGAGCAGGAGCAGCGCACCGACCACGGATCTCGTTTTCACCAGCCGCGCCCTCCCCCGACTGTTGTTTTTACTATGTGCCCGCTGCGCGGCGGTTGAGTATACCGATCGGTCTGCACTCGCTCCATGTCACGCGAGGTGTCAGGCTATCCGCCGCACGCGCGAAACGGGGGGAAAATGCTCAATGCGAGCGGGCCCGTAGTCCATCAACGGCGATCGGCGGCCGTCACGAACCCGGTTATGAGCGGGTGCGGTCTTTGCCGCGTCGAGCGGGTCTGGGGAACAAACAGCGTCGCCACATAGAACGGGTGCGCGTCGATCTCGAGGATGCGAGGCTCACCCCTGTCATCGCGGCCGGTTATCCGCAGACCGTGCTCGCGCAGCGGTTCCTCGTAACGCGGATTGATGCCATGGCTGCAGTAATACTCCTCGGTAGCCTCGGCGCATCCATACGCGCGATGGGCCCGTGAGCCGGGCAGGATCTGCACCGGCATCGCGCGGCCCTTGATGGAGCAGGCGAGAGCCGTCAGAAACAGCTGCGCCGCAGAGGGCTCATAGGCCTCGTGTGCCGCGTCCGCGACACGCAGCACATTCCTCGCAAACTCGAGCACTGCATGCTGAAAACCCCCACAGGTGCCGAAGAACGGAATGCGCTTCTCGCGGGCAAACCGGATGCCGGCAAGGGCTCCGTCCACGCTCTCGAGTGAGCCCGGAGCGGCCCACAAGCCGCAACAGCCGGCGAGTGCAGAATCCGGGTCCTCTGCGATCGCAGCGGTCGCCACCCAGACAGGCTCGACGGCAAGGGCGAGCTCACTCGCCGAGTGCTGTAGCGCGTCATCGAGCGCGCGATGCGGCGGAAAGGTGGGATCGCGCTCACCCATGATGCCGATCCTGATCACCCTCTTCACGGCGTTGCCCGCGCCATCGCTGCGAGGGCCCGAGCGCGCTCACCTTCCATGCCGCGAAACTCGATGAACGAGGTCATGCGCTTCCACAGAAAATCGCCATACTGGAATGGCACGAATCGATCGGCCGGGTCGATTGGCAGCGGGGCGATGGTGGCCTCCGCTCGCGCTTCGTAGAAGAACGGTATCGAGTAGCGCTCGATGTCCGCGCCCAGCACCCGATGCTCAGTGGCACGGATCCGACCCGCGGACCACTGCTCGAGCACCTGGCCGAAATTCACCACCAGCGTCCCCTCGAGCGGCGGCACATCGATCCAGGAGCCATCGGCAGCAAGAGCCTGCAGGCCCGCAACGCCATCCTGCGCCAGCAGTGTTACGAAGCCCGAGTCGGTGTGCGGCGCACCCGCCAGATGGCGGCGCCTTGGCGCGGTTTCGACCCAGATCCCGGGATCAGTCACCGCCGCGAGCTCGGCAGCGTCACGGGGCGGATACCGAATCAGTCGCAGGGTCGAGAGTCCGTCGCGGAACGAGTCATCGAAATACCCATCACGCAGTCCGAGGCTGCGGGCGAGCGAGCGCATCAACGCCTCAGCGACGCGCTCCATCGCGCGATAGTACGCGGCAACGGCCGCGCGCCATCCGGGAAGGCGGCCTTCCTCCGGCAGCGGACTCGGCTCACGCAACGGATCGCCGCTCACGGTAATTGCGGCGCCGTGGGCGATATCACCGCCCAAATCGATGCCCTCCTTCGCGGTCAGGTTTCCAGACTGCAAAGGGAACCAACCCCGATAGATGTTAGGGTTCTGCGGCGCAAACTTCCGCCGATAGAGACGGCGCCTTTCGGACTCAGTGAGTGAAAATATCTCGAGCAGTCGCGCACGCCCGGCACGGCCGAGCGCGGCAGCGGGCGCGACTCCACGGATGCACGCGAAGCCGGTAGTGCGAGCGGCCGCGAACAGCGCCCGATCGGGCATCTCCCATGCAGCCGGTCGGGCGTCGAACAACGGCCCGACATCGACGACCGGAATCTGCTGCATAACGGGCAACCTCTAGCGGAGCGCCGCGGGCGAAGCCGCGGTCGTGCCGCGACGCGCGGGAATGACCTGCACCGTGCCCATCATGCCGCCATCGAGGTGCTGAGCGATATGACAGTGAAACGGAAACCGTCCGCTGATGCGTCGATTTCTGAAGTCCATGCGCAGGGTCACGCTCGGATAGGGCCCGAAGCCTCGCCAGGCTGGAACATCCACGGTATCGAGCAGGTCCGGCTCCGTCACCGGCTGGAGCGAGCGCGCCACGACGAGGAAATGCAGCTGGTGGATGTGGAACGTATGAACCTCACGCGAGCGATTTTCGATTTTCCAGTCCTCGATGTCGCCTTGTCTGACGGTGATGTCGGCCTGCTCGCGGTTCGGATCAAAGACCGCGGGTGTGCGGCCTTCCTCGGTTACGAAGTAGTCGGTCGCGCCACCTGGCGCCTGCGCTTCGGAAAAGTACAGCGCGCGTGAGTGGATCGCCCGCACCCCTGCAAGCGGTGCAGCGAGCGCCGCAGCGGCCGTTCCGACCGCGACCACTGCGGGCGGCGCGGACGCGGCTGCTGGAGACACGTCGATGGCAGCCAGCGGCCGCGTCGGGTCCTGGTCAGGGGGCTGCGCGGCGAGTGCACCGGGACGCAAAACCGGGGCATCGTCGGAGCCGCGGTTGACGTATCCGGTCATCAGCCTGCCGCTGGCTGTGGAATTGGGCGCCCGGACGATGAATTCGGCGCGTGCGCCGGGAGGCATGAAGACGAGCGTAGTCTCCCGCACGTGCTGCCGCGCAGCCGTGCGTCCGAGTGCCAGCGGGACGCCATCGCGTGCCACCAGGCCCAGCAGCTGGCGCTTGCCCGCAAACTCGAGGTAGAGATAGAGATAGGTGTCCGCCGAGCCATTGAGCACGCGCCAGAGCTCGTGCGCACCCGGCCGCATCTCGAGCCGGGCCGGCACATAGCTGGGCCAGCGGACCGGCACGTAGTTGATCGAGAGCTGCTTCGTCGGTTGCTGCGGTCTGCCGGCCACCGCCGGCGGAGCATTCGCCATCCACTCATCCCGCACGATGAGGACACGCTCCGGCAGGCCCTCGAGCTCCGGCACGAGGCGCTCGATACCTTCGACGACGATCGCCCCGGATGCCCCGCCGAGGAGGTGCTGCTCGCTGAACCCGTGTACGTGCGGGTGGTACCAGTAGAGCCCCGGCGACTGCTGCGCAGCAATACGCACGCGATACTCAAACGGCGGGTCATCCGGCTGCACCAGGGTCCGGAGCGTCTCATCCTGATGACATACGGGCGGCAATGAGAGTCCGTGGAAGTGCAGGTTCGTAGCCGCCGCGCTCATCGTTCCGCCTGCGCACGGGTTGTTGTGCAATGGCGCCGGATTCGGCGCTGCTCCTGCCGAAATCCGGTTCAACAGTTTCAGGTAGAGCGTGTCTCCCGGCTGCAGCCGCAATGTCGGCGCCTGATGCCCTTCGGGATCGAGGTAGCAGTAGCGCGTATGGCCCTGCTCATCGCTCGCGCTGCGGATGGTCAGGGAGACGCGCAGCTCACCGTTATGGCTGCGCAGATCGGCCGGCGCGGAGATTGAGGCACCCGGTGCCGGTCGCGCACATCGAGCGCCGGCAGAGTCATCCGCGCTGACGGACGTCGGGACGGACTGCGCGGGCAGAGCGCAGCCGACAACAACGCCAATGGCGAGAGCGATGCGCGCCTGCCAGCGGCGCGCACCGCTACCCTCAGCCTCCGGGTTGACCACATGACCTAGCGCGTCGCTGCGTCGCATCCCGCGCCCGTGGCTCGGCCGTGCCGTGCTGTTGCCGCCGCCGTCTCAGTGTGCGGACGGTGCGCCCACATAGATGACACCCTCCTTCATCACGAACGCCGGATGTTCCGTGGCCTTGATATCCGTGAGCGGATTGCCGGCCACGGCGACGATGTCCGCGAGTTTACCCGCGCCGAGGGTACCGACCTTGTCGGCCACACCGAGCAAATCCGCGCCGTGCGCGGTGCCCGCCATCAGAGCCTGCGCCGGCGTGAGGCCGTTCTTGACCATGAGCGAGAACTCGCGCGCGTTCAGACCGTGCGGCTCAACGGCGGCGTCTGTCCCCAGAGCGACCGGCGTACCGGCCTTCACGGCGTGCTGGAACATGGTCTGCGCCTGCGCAGCGGCGGCGCTGGCCTTGGCGGCGATCGGCGCGGGGTACTTATCGAGGTGCTCGCCCACCCACGCCCCGGCGAAGAGCGTGGCGACGAGGTAGACGTGCTTCTTCTTCATCTCGAGGAGCGTGTCGTCCTTGAGGAAAGTGCCGTGCTCGATCGAGTCGACTCCGGCCGCGATCGCCATCCTGGCGGCGCGATCACCGTGACAGTGGGCGGCGACCTTGCGTCCCCAGATGTGCGCCTCGGAGACGATGGCATTCATCTCCTCCTGCGTGAGCTGTGGGTTGTCGACCGGGTCGGAGAGCGACAGCACTCCACCCGAGGGCATGAACTTGATGACGTCCGCGCCGAACTTCAGCTGATAGCGCACCGCCTCGCGGCACTGCTCGGGCCCATTGCACACCCCCTGTATCGGACCGGCGGGCGCGACGCGCTCGGGAGGAAACGGAGGCTGGTCGGCGTGTCCACCGGTCGCGCCGATCGCGTAGTTGGACACCAGCATGCGCGGTCCCGGGATGACACCCGCGGCGATCGCGTTGCGCAGTCCGAGCGCCAGGTAGTTCTCCGAGCCGACATCGCGCACGGTCGTGAAACCGCCCTCCAGGGTCAGCTTGGCGTAGTGAGCGCCGTAGAGCGCCTGCTCGGCAGGAAAGCGCATCACGTCGTGATAGAAGTCGAGGTACCAGTTCGGTCCCGACTCCTGCGACAGATGCACGTGCGCGTCGATGAAGCCGGGCAGAAGCGTCGCGTCCCCGAGGTCGATCACCTGAGCGTCGGCCGGCAGCGACGCCGCGCCGCCGACAGCCTGGATCCTGTCGCCCTGAACGACGATGACTCCGCCGTCAGTGAGGTTCCCGGAAACCGAGTCAAAGAGGTGGGCAGCCTTGAGCACAATCGGCCGGTTGACGGCAGCTGGCGGCTGCGCGATCACGCTCTGAGCGCCAAGCGTGCCGAGCACTCCGAGCCAGAGACCCATCGTCATTCGTGTCATCGCTTCTCTCCGCGTGTTGGTCAGACGAATACCCTATCGCCCGCAGGCGGCGCAGCGGTGATGGAGGCGCCATGCTGATCTCCCTTGTAATCACGGGAGAATATGCCGTTGCCACAGCCGTAGCGCGAGCTCCTTCAGGGCCGTGCGCCAGCCGACGCGGCGCGTGAGCGCCGCGCGAGCGTTCCCGGCCGCATCCCGGTCACACTCCGTGCGTACGGTCTGCCAGGCACGATCAGCCATTCCATGGGCTCCGCGAGGATCGGTCGCCATTCGGTGGCGTGTGATGGACCACTGTGGAATGGCTGATCGTTGCCCGAACACACTCCGATCACTCGCTGGATTTCTCTGCAGCGAAATCGCTCGCGTACGGCAGTCGCCAGACAGATCTTCCCTCGATCCTCACCGCTCGCTGTCCATGTGCGCGAGTTGTGCCTCCGGATAGCGCGCGCCGGCGGCGGCGTCTGCGGGCACCACTCGCGTGAGCGCAGCGAGGTGTTCCGAACTCAAGTGCACCGAGATAGAACCCAGGGCTTCGGTCAGCCGATCACGCCGACGCGCGCCCACCAGCGGCACGATATCGGTGCCCTGTGCCGCCACCCAGGCGATCGCCACCTGCGCAACCGACGCGCCGATATCCTTGGCCACTGCGCGCAGCTCTTCGACCAGCTCGAGATTGGTCTTCAGATTCTCGGCCTGGAAGCGCGGACTGCGAGTGCGAAAGTCGGCGTCGCTGGTCGCCCGGCCGGCGCTCCAATGACCGCTGATCAATCCGCGCGAGAGCACACCGTACGCGGTGATGCCTATGCCGAGCTGGCGGCAGGTCGGCAGGATGGATGCTTCGAGGCTACGAGAGATGAGCGAATACTCGATCTGCAGATCGCAGATCGGGTGTACCGCCTGGGCCCGTCGCAGGGTGGCGGAACCTATCTCGGACAGTCCGACGTAACGCACATAGCCGGCTTTGATCAAATCGCCGATCGCGCCCACCGTGTCTTCGATCGGCACATTGGGATCGAGGCGCGCTGGCCGGTAGATATCGATGTAGTCGACGCCCAGCCGCCTGAGCGAGTAGGTGAGGAAGTTCTTCACGGCCACAGGTCGGCTGTCGTAGCCGTTCCAGTTGGACTTGGGATCGCGCAGTGCGCCGAATTTCACGCTGACGAGGTACTCATCACGCGGGCGCTGTGCAACCGCTTCATGGATCAAGAGCTCGTTGAGCCCCATACCGTAAAAATCACCGGTATCGAGCAGATTGATGCCCTGATCGAGCGCGGCATGAATCGTGGCGATGCTCTCGCCGCGGTCGGTCGGGCCATAAAAATCCGACATGCCCATGCAGCCCAGGCCCAGCTGGGAGACCTGCGGGCCGTGGGTGCCGAGTTGACGTCGCGCAATCTGCATAGGTGCCTCCGTCGGGAGTGGCCAATCGATGCGCGGCAGAATAAGCTCGAGGCATTCAATTGAAAACCGTGACAATGCAGAATGGCTCGTTCGCCAAATCGAACAATGGACCTGCGCGATCTGAACGCATTCGCGGCCGTCGCGCGCCGGCGCAGCTTCCGCGGCGCCGCGCAGGAGCTTGGCGTTTCGGTCTCGACCTTGAGCGTGCGGCTGCGCGATCTCGAGACGTTGCTCGGCGTGCGGCTGCTCAACCGCACCACCCGCAGCGTCGCGCCGACGGCGGCCGGCGAGCGGTTGCTCGCCCGCATCGAACCGGCGTTGCGCGAGCTCACAGTGGCCACGAACGAGGTGGGTGACTTGCGCGACATCCCCTCCGGGCGGCTCCGCATCAACTCGCCAGCGCCCGCGACGCAGTTGGTGCTGGCCCCGATGATTGCCCCGTTCTTGCGCCGCTACCCCGAAGTCTCGCTCGAGATCGTGGATGAGCCGTCCCTGATCGATATCGTCAAAGCGGGCTACGACGCCGGAGTCCGCTACGAGGAGAACCTGGCCAAGGACATGGTGGCGGTCTCACTCGGGCCGCCGCAGCGCTACGTAGTGGCGGCCGCGCCGGCGTTTCTCGATGCTCATGGGCGGCCCAGGACGCCCAAGGACTTGCTGGGGGCGCCCTGCATCACCACCCGCTTCCCGAGTCGTGCCGCGCTGCCCTGGGAATTCGAAAAGTCTGGACGGAAGATCAAGATCCAGCCGTCGGATCGGCTGTCTGGCGTCAACACCGCGATGCAGCTGCGGGCGGCGGAGGGCGGCGTTGGCTTTTATCTTACCTTCGAAGACTACGTCGCCTCGGCCGTGGCCGCCGGCACGCTCGAGGTCGTGCTCGCTGACTGGTGCCCCAGCTTTCCAGGACCCTTTCTCTACTATCCGAGCCGACGCCAGAATCCATCGTGCCTGACGGCCTTTGTAGTTTTCATCAAGGAATGGCGAACGCAGCAGCGATCTGTGCGCCGGCGCTGAGTTCTCAGCCCCCTGTCCAGGTGCAGCCCAGGCCGAGCTGGGAGACCTGCGGGCCGTGCGTGCCGAGTTGACGTCGCGCAATCTGCATACGTGCCCCCTATCCAGGTGCAAGGCTCAGTGCGACGAGATGTACTCGGCGTCGGGAAACACAGGGGGTATGGCAAAGCTCTCTCGCATTCGCAATGTCTTGCGGCACGCGTATGGCCCCAGCCCAGGCCAGGCAGAAGGAATATTGCAGAGCGCACTGAATGGCCCCGAACCAGGGGCGGGATCGGGGTACGAAGATGTCAGGTACAAAAAGGCGAACGACGGAGCCTGCGGCTCCGCCGTTCGCCCGAGAAGTCAGTCAGAGAAGAACTGCGTCAGCGATCAACAGCCACCCGTGTAACCAGTATATGGCTTCCAAAGGGAACTACACACAGTGGTGTCGTAGTACGGGCCCTGAAGCTCCTTGCCGTGCTCGTTGCCGTTTGGCCCGCTGTTGAAGTAGAAGCTGACGTTGCTGTTGATGAAGTACCCTCCGCCGTAGTTGAAGTTGAGATCGAGTTGAACTGCACTCCCGCTCGCCCCTTCAGTCTGCGCGCTACCCCAGGAGTTGACCTCCGGCCCCGACCCTCCGGGGTTTACGTCATAGCGGTGCTCGGCGGCGGTCGCGACGATATCGACACAATTCCAATTGGGTGTAACCCCAGAAACGCCTACACAGGGATACCCGTAGTGGAACCAATGCTGGTCCCGCGACCAGTTCCAGGCTAATCCCAGGCCACCGGTGACCGACGCAACGTCCTTTGCGTACTTCGTCCCGGTATGGTTCAGGAGAATGACGCCTTCATCACGAGTCAAGTCGCCGTTGGCGAACCACACGCTGAAAACAACGGCGCCGCCGTCCCAGCTCCAGCAGCCGACCGGCTCGCTGCCTCCACGTAACTGCGGGCAGAACAGGAAGTTGCTGTAGAAATAGGAGTTTCCGCCGTTGGCGACACAGTGGCCGGCAGTCCAAATGACGTTCAAGTGACTCGCGTCACCAACGGTCACCGAGGCGCTGCATTGGAAATCGCCACCGGTCCTCGGGTCGTGACCGTACAGCTTCCCGACCGCACTTATCGGAAACTGGCTGTAACTTGGCGCATAGTAGTACGTGGCGTTCGGACCCGGAAACCCGCCATCCAAAAGCACGGTCGCGTTCGGATTTTCGCTCCCGCTGTCGGGATGTACCGCCTCCGGTGCAGTCACCCGTCCCGTTGACGCCGAATACCCTCCGGCGACGCTCGGGGTGCCGAGGGCTGTCGGGGCCGCGAGGGTATGCACCCCCGTGTTTGGCCTTCCCACGTCCATCGGGACGGCAGCGGCCTTCCGTTCAGGAGTCCAGTAGGCGAATGTGTCCGCAGCCTCAGTGCCCGTTCGGGAAGTGCTGGTCACTTTATTCGCTTCCTGCGCCGTCAGGAGCATCGGAGATAAACCCAGAGTTCCCAGGGCAAGAACGGGGGCGACTGCAATCCAACTTAGTTTGACTTTTTGAAAACTACTCCACCTCCAGAGTGGTCCGGCGAATATCCTTTTCATAGATTAGCTCCTATTTCCGATAGTTTTTTTGCAAGTTGACTGATTTCAGAAGTGATCGTGCGTCGGTCCACACGCGACCGCCTCGATAACCTCTTGGTGAAAAGTTAGCTATCGACCGACGGGAGATCCTTATGAGGTTATTAGAGAGTTGTGATTTTTGGACGGGCAAACAGCGTGCCCACGCCGTTTCTGGACAATCGCACACGAAACTCCTCGCGAGGAAATCACCGTCCGGCAGATTCTTGAGAACTACCTCAAGGTTCCGCTCGCAAGGACCACACTGAAACACGCCCGCGTCTTTATCAATGTCTTACAGCGATACACGAACATTGATGCCGCGGCTTCCGCGTTCGACCAGCGAGAGCTGCACCGATTCCGCGAAGCGCGTCTGAAGGAAGGAAACCCCGAGGACGATGAGGAACGGCTACTGTCGTATCTTCTCAACCGCAAGCCTCATGCGGCGAGTCTGAGACATCTCCTCGGGGCTGGTATTGACCGAAGTCCAATCCCCGCCAAGGGAGATTGCTTTCCCGCGTACTTTCCTTTGGACGAAATACCGGTAGATTTCCGGGTAGACCTCAGCGCCGAAAGCAGCGTTTTCCTGCAGAAATCCGCAGGGGCTTGAATTGCAAGGCTACGCCTTCTCTCCCACCCGTAGCTCCGCAGCATCAAAGCGCACCCCACACGAGTGATCCGGGCAATACCCATCCGGATTCTTCGCGAGGTACTGCTGGTGATAGTCCTCGGCGTAGAAGAATTGCGGGGCGTCGAGAATCTCCGTGGTGATCGCGCCGAGGCCGGCCGCCATGAGACGAGCCTGGTAAAGACGCTTTGATTCCTCGGCGGCCGCGCGCTGCTCCCTGTCGAAGGTAAAGATGGCCGAGCGGTACTGCGTGCCGACATCGTTCCCCTGGCGCATGCCCTGAGTCGGATCATGCGACTCCCAGAACACCTTCAGCAGCTCCTGATAGGAGATAACCCGGGGATCGTAGATGACACGCACCACCTCGGCATGCCCCGTGTCCCCGCTGCACACTTCCTGGTAGGTGGGATTCGGCGTGAATCCGCCGGCATAGCCGACCGCGGTGGAGTAGACGCCCGGCAGCTGCCAGAAGAGTTTCTCCGCTCCCCAGAAGCAACCGACAGCAAACAGTGCCTCGCGCAAGCCCGCCGGGAAAGGCGGCACGATGCGATGCCCGCTGACGAAATGCGTCTCCGGCACCTTGAGCGGCGTGTTGCGTCCGGGCAGCGCCGCATCCGCGGCCGGCATGGTGGATTTCCTGCGGAACAGAGCCATGGACGTAGCCTCCTTCGGGATGGACCACGAGAGTGGGGCCGGACGATGAGGGACTCAAGACCTGCAGGCGCTGTCGTTCCCTGGCTTGCGGCTCCCGCGCCGCGCACCGTAAGCTCCTGACCCATATGGGCATCAGTCAGCCACAGAACCTGCGTACCCCGCCGATCGAGAAGCTGCGACCCTTCGGGGTCCGGGTCAGCCTGCCGCCGGGGGACCCCTTCCGCAAGCTCCTCGGGCCCGAGTGGCAACGTCTGCACTGGTACTCAACTCCTGCAGAGCGCGATGCAGCCATGGCGGAGATGAGCCGGCGCCATGAATACTCGCGCGCCGGCGACAAGCCGGCGCTCGTTTTTCAGAAGATCGAAAAGCTCGCCGAGAGCCGCGGTCTCTGACCGAGGAGGCGCGCATGACCGAGACCCAGACTCATCCCTATGCGACGCACCTCGATATCAAGTTTCCCGCGCTCGCCGTGGTCGATGTGCCGGCGCTCGTGGCCGCCTGCCAGGAGCGCTGGTACAACCAGACGCTCTGCAAAGTCAATGACTCGGTGATCCGTCTCGGTGTGATGCAGGGCGAGTATCACTGGCACAGGCACGATAACGACGATGAGTTCTTCTTCGTGCTCGACGGGCACTTCATCATCGATCTCGAGGATCGCTCCATCGACCTGCAGCGGCTCGAGGGATTCGTGGTACCGAAAGGCGTGGTGCACCGCACGCGTGCGCCCGATCGCGCCGTCATCCTGATGGCGGAGACGTCGGCAATCGTGCCGACCGGCGATGGTTGAGACGCAACCGCCCGGGTCGGCTCAGGGCGGTGCGTAGAACGGTCGCCCGAGGAACAGGTAGAACTGCTGGTTGCCGTGTGTATCAAAGCCCGTGGCGATGTAAATGGGCCCGATGAAGGTGTCCAGTCCCAGCCACACGCTGGCATCCCGCTCGGTATTGCCGAAGCTCGCCGCGCTGCGGCTTTGCCACACATTGCCCATCTCGAGTGACACGCCAAGATAGGTCGGCAGGTCGAAGTATCCCGGACCGCCGCGCCCGATCTGCCGATAGAAGAGCGCGCGTGCGATGCCGTAGTTCGGCCCGAGGAGCGAGTCGGCGCGCAGCGAGGAGAGATTGAGGAAGCCGCCGAGCGGGAACTGCAGATTGAGGTCGCTGACATTCGCCTGCAGCGTCGTGCCGCCGGCGGCGGAGAACGCCAGCGTATCGCGGCCGAAGGACACGGCACCGATGTAGCTGCCCGTCACCTGGTCGGCGCTCTGCACGATGCCGCTCGCGTTGCGGTACGCCGTGTATTGCAGGACCGCCTGCTGGCCGCTGCGCGGGAAGTTGATGCTATCGAGTCGATCGTAGGTGAGGCGTACGAAATATTCGTTCAGCCTGTAGGGCGTGAAGCTCTGCACCGGCAGATTGGGGTCGGAGGGGTCGCCGGTCGAGAGCACGTAATGGCCCTGCTCGGGTGCCGCGCCGACGCGGATCTCACCCCAGTTGCCGAACTGCCGCCCGAAATCCATACCGTAGTCGAAGGTGTGCAGCCGGTACTTCGCTACCAGGTTCTGCTCTTCGTACCAGTACAGGTCGCGAGCCAGGTCGGAGATGTGTGGCATGACGAACCAGCCGGAGTACTGCGCCAGGGGGAGAAACAGCTCGGAGGAAATGCCGGAGGTGCTGCCGACCGAGAGATCGGTGACCCACTCGCCGGCGTTGCGGGTGATGTCCGACATGACGAAGCGCATCGCGGCCGTATAGGTCGAGTTGCCCTGAAAATCGTCCTGGAGACTCAGTCCGAAGCGCAGGTAGTAGCGGCCCTCGGAGGCCGGCCGCGCGTCGATCGCGAGCCCGTAATCACCGGGCTCGCCGATCACGCGGTAGTCGAGTGTATCCAGGGCACCGCGCCCGTAGAGGGATGTTACGCGGCGCGCCACGGCGTCCGGGTCGAGGGGCTTGCCGACCAGGTCACCGAACAGGGTGTCGGCGGCGGCGGCGTAGCGCTCCGAGCCTGGCTCGACTGTCACGAAGTCGATGCGCGGCGGCGGTACGCGCAATGCCTCGCGATGCAGGGCATACTGCTGAATGTCGCGCTCGCTCACCGCGAGTGCCGCGAGCTGTGGCGCGCTTTCGCGTGCCGCCTTCTCGCCGACGCTGATGACGCGCGCGACACTGCCGAAATCGAAGGACGAGGCGTCGCCGAGCGCCGGACGGATGAGTATGTCGCGCGAGCCGAGGGTCGCGAGCTGCGCCTGCGCGTTGCGCTGGATGAGGATCGAGATCATCTGATTGGAGATCACCGGGGCGCTGGTCAGCTGCTGGCGCGGCAGGAGCGGTGAGCCCACATCCACAACTATGAGGACGTCGACGCCCATCGTGCGCGCAATGTCGATCGGAAGGTTGTCGGCGATGCCGCCATCGACCAGCAACCGCCCCTCGCGTTCGACTGGGGCGAACACCCCGGGCGCCGACAGGCTCGCGCGCATGGCACTCGTGAGATCACCCGAACCCATGACGACGCTGTCGCCGTTCTCGAGGTCGGTGGCGACGGCGCGGAAGGGCGTCGGCAGCTCATCGAAGTCGGTGATGCGCGCCACCGGCAGCGTCAGACGCCGCAGCGTTTCGGTGAGTTTCTGACCCTGGATCAGTCCCTTCGGCACCACGAGGTGCCCATCGCGCACGCCGAAGTGATACTTCACCAGGAAGGTCTCATCCTCCTCCTTGCGGCGCAGGTCGAGATCTTCGCGCGGCGGACGGTCGCGGAAGGCGTCCTGCCAGTTGATCGAAGTCATGATCTTCTCGATGTCGCGCGCGCTCAATCCGCTCGCGTACAGGCCACCGACCACAGCCCCCATGCTGGTGCCGGCGATCGCATCGACCGGCACGTGCAGCTGCTCGAGCACTTTCAGCACGCCGATGTGTGCGGTGCCGCGCGCGCCGCCACCCGAGAGCACGAGTCCGACGCGCGTGCGGTGGTGAGTATCAGCAGGCGCCTGCGGCTCGGGAGTTGCCGGGGCGGTAGGTGTGGCGGGGGCCGCGAGCCAAGCGGCGAGGAAGAGACACAGCACCCGGAGACGGGGCGCGACCGCCCGTGTTGAGCTCACATCGCGAAGAATACCAGCATTGCCGCGCGCGGCACTGTGACTGGACTCGCGGCCGGCGCGCGCCATCACGGATAATGGCCTACATGACGCGTGACTCACTCGAGAGCTGCGCCGGCGGCGCGTCGCGCGGCCCGTGCCCGCTGCGCGCGCCGCGCATCGCGACGGCACTGCTGTTGGCCACGCTGACGCTCGGCGTCCTCGCGCAGACACCGGGATCGAGTGACTGGGGTTATTACGGCGGCGATGCGCTCGGACAGCACTTCTCCAGCCTCGACCAGATCAATCGCGGCAATGTCGCACGGCTCGCGCCGGCCTGGACCTACCGCACCGGCGAGCTCGGCGCGGGATTTGCCAGCGCCGGCCAGCTCACCTTCGAGGCAACGCCGGTGCTCGCCTTCGGGCGCCTGTACCTCGAGACCGCGACCAATGTCGTGATCGCCCTCGACCCGGAGTCCGGCCACGAGCGCTGGCGCTTCGATCCGCACATCGATCGCACGCGCCGCTACGCCGAAGCGAGCGCGCGCGGCGTCAGCGCATGGGCGGCGAGCGATGGCGCGAACGGCGTCTGCCGCCGGCGGATCTTCACCGGTACGCTCGATGCACGGCTGCTGTCGCTCGATGCCGAGACCGGGCAGCCCTGCAGCGACTTCGGCACGGACGGCCAGGTGGATCTGACGCGCGGCCTGCGCATTCGCGATACCGGCGCATATCTCGTCACCTCCCCTCCGGCGGTCTTCGGCAAAGTGGTGATCGTCGGCTCCGCCATCGGCGACAACCGCGCAGCGGATGTCGAGCGCGGCGTGATCCGTGCGTACGACGCGGAGAGCGGCGCGCAGCTCTGGTCCTTCGACCCGTTGCCCGATTCCGCCGCGCATCCCGCGGCGGCCGACTGGAACCTTGCGCAGGCGCACGACACGGGCGCCGCCAACGCCTGGGGCGTGATGTCGGTTGACCACGAGCATGGGCTGGTGCTGGTACCCACAGGATCGGCAAGCCCGGATTACTACGGGGGTCAGCGTCTCGGCTCCAATCGCTTCGCCGACTCACTGCTAGCGCTCGATGCGCGCAGCGGCCGCCTCGTCTGGCAGCAGCAGCTGGTCCATCACGATCTGTGGGACTACGACCTGGCCGCGCAGCCAGTGCTCGGTGACGTGGAGGTCCAGGGCATGCCGGTAGCCGCCGTGATACAGGCCACCAAGACCGGCATGTTGTACGTATTCGAGCGTTCGCACGGTCAGCCGGTGTTTCCGATCACAGAGCGGCGCGTGCCCTCGAGCCACACTGCAGGCGAGCAGGCGTGGGCCACGCAGCCGTTCTCATCGCTTCCGCCGCTCGCGCCGCAGCGTGCCGTGCTCGCTGATGATGCCTGGGGACTCACCTTCTGGGACCGGGCCAAATGCCGCAGGCTCATCGCGGCGCTGCGCAACGAAGGGATCTTCACGCCGCCCGATACCCGCGGCACGCTCCTCACGCCCGGCTACCTCGGCGGCGTGAACTGGGGCGGCGTAGCGTTCGACCAGGATCATGGACGCATCATCGCCGCGGTGAATCTGCTGCCCATGGTGGTGACGCTCCTCAGCCCCGATGAGTTCGAGCGCGAGGTGCGCTCGGGGCACTATCCACATTCACAGTTCGGCCGCCAGGCGGGCACCCCGTACGCGATGCGCCGCGAGCCGCTGCTCTCGCCCTGGGGGCTGCCATGCACCGCGCCGCCGTGGGGTGCGCTCGTGAGCGTCGACCTGCGGCGCAATCGCATCGCCTGGCAATCGCCGCTCGGATCGACCGAAGGCTTCACATCCCGGTTCCTTCCGGCGCGCGAGTTCGGCATGCCCAACATGGGTGGCCCGATCGCCACCGCCGGCGGACTGGTGTTTGTCGGCGCCGCCATGGACGGCTACCTGCGTGCTTTCGACATCGAGACGGGTGAAGAGCTGTGGAAGTACAAGCTGCCCGCCGGTGGTCAGGCCACCCCCATGACGTACCGCGCCGGAGCGAGTCAGCGCCAGTACCTGGTGATCAGTGCCGGCGGGCACGGACCACTCGGTACGCCGCGCGGTGACTACGTGATGGCGTTCGCCCTGGCACCGGCGCCACTTGCGGCGCGCTAGCACACGCGGAGAGACCGGATGTCGCTACTGTTCATCGTTTCGCTTCTGATCCAGGCGGGTTTCATCATTCACGTCATCAAGACCGGGCGCAATCAGCTGTGGATCTGGGTGCTCATCATCCCCGGGCTCGCTTTCGCCGGCATCCTCGCCTACATCGTCGTCGAGATCCTCCCCGAGCTGATGCGCAGCCGCACCGCGCGGCGCACCGCGCGCGGCTTGCGCAAGGCAATGGATCCGGGTGCGGACCTGCGACGCTACGAGAACGAGGCGCGCGTCGCCGGCAACGTGTCGAGCCGGCAGCGCTACGCCGAGGAACTGGTGCGTCATGGGCGCTACGATGAGGCCATCGGCCAGTATCGTGAGGCGCTCACCGGGCTCTACGAGCACGATCCCAACCTCATGCAGGGACTCGCTCAGGCGCAGTTCGGCAAGGGTGATGCGGCTGGCGCTCGCGCCACGCTCGATGAGCTGATCCGACTCAATCCCGACTTCCGCTCCCCCGTGGGGCATCTGCTGTACGCGCGAGCGCTCGAAGGTGAAGGCAACGTGCAGAAAGCGCTCGAGGAGTACCGCGTGCTCGCGACCTCCTACCCCGGCGCCGAGGCGGCGGTGCGCTATGCGCAGCTGCTGCAGGCGCAGGGCGAGCGCGCCGAGGCGCAGAAAGTCGCGCGTGAGCTGCTCGAGCAGGCACGTATCGCGCCCGGACACTACCGCCGCGCACAGCGCGACTGGCTCGAGGCGGCGCAGCGGCTGCTGCAGGGCTAGTCGAATCTCGCCCCGCGGGGCGCGAGTGGCCGCCGCCTGGCCGTGGCCGCGACCACCCCGCCGGCGAGCGCCAGTACCGTGAGTACTTCGAGCGCACCGCCGCCGCCGTGACCGCCACCGCCGCTGCCGGCGGAGCTGCCGCTGCTGGGCGGTGGCACGCTGTAGGCGACCGCGGCGAGACAGGCATTGTCCCCTGCGGCGGCGGGCACACTGGCCTGCGCACTGCGGGAGCCCAACACCACGGTCGCTGTGTCCTGGCGTCCCTGGTCATCGGTCACGGTCAGCGACAGGGTGTAGGTGTTCGGCGCCGTGGGCGCGATGATGCTGGCGCTGGCGCTGCTGGCATTCTGGAGCTGCGGCGGGTTGACGGTCGGCTGCGTCACGGTCCAGGCGTAACTGGCGATGCTGTGCTGGCACGCTGCACCGCTGCCGCTGGCATCGAGTGTCACGGGGCTCCCGGCCTGAACCGTGCCCGACACCGCTACGGCGGCGATGGGACGCAGCGCCTCGAGCACCGCGGCGTTGGCATTGGCCATGCCCGCGCCACAGGTCCCCGTGGTGCAGCTGCACTCAGCTGTCTGCAGATCGTTCGGGCCGGTCGGTACATGGCACAGCGGCACGCCCGGCGTCGAGGAGACCGGGAAGGGCTGGCTGGCAGCCTGCAGGCGCGCGATGAGCCGATCCGGCGTCAGGTTGCCGTTGACCGACAGCATGAGTCCCGCGATACCGGAGACGATCGGCGCGGAGAAGCTCGTGCCGACATTGAAGTTGTGTTCGTCCGTATAGGTGTTGGTCGCCGGCCCGGTGGTGCCGCTGTTGGTAGTCGTCACGATGGAGAACAGGCAGGGCTGACCCACACCGGTGTTGACGCAGTTTCCCGCCGGGGCACTCAGCACGATCTCCGGCCCGAGGCTGCTGTAGCCGACCTTGGTGCCGACCTGGCGCAGGCCAGCGACGGCGACCACACCCGCGCAGTTGGCCGGCACATCCACCGGACCGCCTTCGTTGCCCGCCGACACGACCACAAGCACGCCGGCTGCCACCAGCTCGTCGATTATTTGCTGATAGGCCGGGTAGTTCTGTTGGCAGCTTTCCCCCACCTCGCCGAGGCTCATGTTGAGGATTCTCGCCGGGTAAGGATTCGGCGCAACGCCCGACACGGACATGCCTGCCGCCCAGGCCATGCCGGCGATGATGTCGGAGTCGTAACCGCCGCACTTGCCGAGTACCCGCACCGGCTCGATCCAGCCGTACCAGGTCATGCCCGCGATACCCTGATAGTTGTTGCTGATCGCCCCGAGGATTCCGGCGGTGCGCGTTCCGTGCCAGGTGCTGTTGGTCACGGTGCAGCCGGAGAACTGCGTGGTCTTCGCATCGGCAGCCGTCACCCAGTCGCCGGGGTCCGAGGCATCGGAGTCGCGCCCACCGCCATCGTTGGAGACCGCGGCGTTCGAGATCATGTTGTAGCCGGGCAGCAGGCGATTGTCGCTGGCGCCGCGCAGATCGGGATGATCGAAGCGCACCCCGGTGTCGAGATCGGCGATCACCAGCCCGTTGGACCCGGTGGTCTGGGACCACGCAGCCGTGGCGTTGACCGCGGCGGGCTCGGAGTCCTGCAGGTACCACTGCTCACCGAACAGCGTGTCATCGGGCGTCGCCAGCGCGTGCCGCCGCGCGTCGATTTCGGCGTACTCGATTCCGGGATCGGCGCGCAGCCGCGCAAGGGTCTGCGCCGCGCTCTCCCCGGGACGGGGCGTGGCGCGCAGCAGGTGTATGCCTGAGACGATGTGCCGCGCCTCCGCCACGGCGAGGCCGTGGCGCGTGGCGAGCGCCGCGACCTGATCGGGCGCCGGCTGATAGGCGGCCGACGCCGGCGTCGTGCGCAGCCTGACGATGAAGCGCTCGGCGGGTGCGGCAGGAGCCGCGGCCGGCAGGGGCGGTGTCGGTGCCGCGGGCGCGTGCGCCGGAGCAAGCGCCGCCAGCAGCACTGCGCCGAAGAAGCGCACAGGCGCGGGTGAGCGAGGCATGCGGCGACGATACCGGATGGGGCCGCGCCAGGCCTTCCTTCAACCTGCAGAGGGTGACCGGCTTCGCGTTCCGGAAGGTATCTGCTGCGTGATGCAGTGGATATTGCCACCGCCGAGCAGGACTTCACGCGTTGGCACGCCCACCACGCGACGCCCGGGGAACAGCCGCTTGAGACGCGCCGCGGCCCGCGCATCGGTGCGGGCATCGAGCAATGGCATGACGATGCCGCCATTGGCGATGTAGAAGTTGACATAGCTCGCCGCGAGTCGCTCACCGGCGACACGCGGCCGGCTACCTTCCTTCGCGATGACACCGGCGGCCTCGCGGGTGCGCATGTAGAGCGGCCCGGGCATGGGCAGCCGCACCACCTCGAGACGCCGGTCACGGGCATCGCGTGCCTCCTGCAGCCGCTCGAAGGCATCGAGCGAGATCGCGTATTGGGGGTCGCGCCGCCGGTCGGTCCAGGCGAGACACACGACTCCCGGCCGCACGAAGCAGGCGAGCTCGTCGATGTGGCCGCTGGTCTCGTCGTTCACCACGCCCCGGCCGAGCCAGATGATCTGACTCACGCCCAGGTATTCGCGCAACTGCCGCTCGATGTCGCTGCGATCGCAGTTTGGATTGCGGTTGGGGTTGAGCAGGCACTCCTCGGTGACGAGCGCCGTACCCTCACCGTCCACGTGGATGGCACCGCCCTCGTTGACGATCGGGGCGCGGTAACGATCGAGACGCTCGGTCTCGAGCACCTTGCGCGCGACCAGATCGTCCTGGTCCCATGGAAAATACAATCCACCATTCAGGCCGCCCCAGGCGTTGAAATGCCAATCGACACCGCGCACGGCACCGCGGCCGTTCACGACGCAGGTCGGGCCGACATCGCGCATCCAGGCGTCATCGTGGGCCATCTCGACCAGGCGCACGCGCGCGGGCAGCAGCGCCCGTGCCGCCTCGTAGTGCCCGGCAGAAGCTCCGACCGTGACCGGCTCGAACTGCGCGATCGCCGCGGCCACCTGCGCGAAAGCCAGCTGCGCCGGGCGCGCGGCTTCGCGCCAGTTGTCGGGCCGCTCCGGCCACAGCATCCAGCAGCCCGCGTGAGGCTCGAACTCCCCCGGCATGCGAAAGCCGTCCTCGGCGGGCGTGCCCGGGTGAGTGTGCGTCATTGACGGAGGTGGCTGTGCCGGTACCCGTAGAAGGCGTAGATGGACATGCCGATGATGGTCCAGACGAGGAGGCGCAGCCAGGTGGCCGCAGACAGGAAGTACGTCATGCCGAGGCATACCGTGGCACCCAGGACGCAGGTAACCGGCGCGAACGGCACGCGGAAAGGCCGCGGCGTATCGGGCCTCGTGTAGCGCAGCACCAATACGCCGATACACACCACCGCAAACGCCAGCAGTATGCCCATGGAGATCAGGTCGGTGAGCAGGTCGAGCGGGAAGACCGCGGCGATCAGCGCCGCGAACACCCCAGTGATGACTGTCGACACGTGCGGAGTTTTGAAGCGCGGATGGCAGCGGCTCATCGTCGGCGGCAACAGCCCGTCGTCAGCCATCGACAGCAGGATGCGCGGCTGGCCGAGGAGTGAAGTGAGGATGACGGAGGTCATGCCGGCGATCACGCCGATCTTCAGCAGCGGCGAGAGCCAGGAGAGCTGCGGGTGGGCGTCGAGGGCGAGAGCAACCGGGGCGTCGGAGTCGAGCTTGGTGTACGGGACCATGCCGGTGAGTACGGTGGACATGGCAACGTACAGCACGGCCGAGATCAGCAACGCACCGAGGATGCCGATCGGCAGGTCGCGCTGCGGGTTGCGGGCCTCGAGCGCCGTGGTCGAGGCGGTGTCGAAGCCGACGTAGGAGAAGAAGATGATGGCGGCGCCTTGCATGATGCCGGTCCAGCCGAAGTGACCGCGGACGCCCGTGTTAGGCGGTATGTAGGGGTGCCAGTTCGCGGTATCGATGTAGGAAAGTCCCGCGATGACGATGACGATGATGATGCCGACCTTGAGGGCCACCATGTACGAGTTGGCGCCTGCGGAGAAACGCACTCCGACGTACAGGAGCCACGTCATGGCGGCGACGATCAGCACGGCGGGTACGTTGATGAGTGCGTGCGTCGGGATCACATGCTCGTTGGCATCCAGCCCGAGCGGCGCATTCACCAGCGCCGCCGGCAGATGGATGTGCGCATCGGCCAGCAGGCTCACGACGTAAGCCGACCAGCTCACCGCGACCGCGGAAGCCGAGATCGCGTACTCGAGCAGCAGGTTCCAGCCGATGAACCAGGCGAGCGCTTCACCGAGCGTCGCGTAGGTGTAGCTGTAGGCGCTACCGGGCACCGGAAGGAACGCCGCGAATTCCGAGTAGCACAGGGCGGCCAGGCCGCCACCGAAGGCGGCAATCAGCAGTGATAGGGTGATCGCCGGGCCGGTGTGGTTCGCGGCGACGGTGCCCGTCAAGACGAAAATGCCTGAGCCGATGGTGGCGCCGAGGCCTATGGCGATGAGCGCGCGCGCACTCAGGACCTGCTTCAGACGGGCTTTGCCCGCCGGGGCCGGATCGATCGGCCGCACGGCACACATCTGCCGCAGCACCGACCGGCTCGCCGGTGCGGCACTGCGACTCTTATTAATACCCATGGCATTGGACATGCGCTGTTCGTTTCCTCACCCACCCCGGGGCGTAAAACCGCGCGGCAGTCTCTCACACGGGGCCGGCTTGGGGTATGCGCCGCTGGCGCGGTGAGCCCTGTGCTAGCATTTCCCGCCCCGGCGACGACCCCGGCACCGGAAATTCCCTGCAGGAGTGCATGCCTCATGTCCACGGCCGCCCCCTTGAAGATCACGCCCCCGCCGCAGGGCGCGAAGATCGCGCTGCAGGACGGCAAGCTGCGCGTCCCGGAGAACCCGATCATTCCCTTCATCGAAGGCGACGGCACCGGACCCGACATCTGGCGTGCCAGCGTGCGCGTCATGGACGCGGCGGTTGCCAGGGCCTACGGTGGCCGGCGCCGCATCTACTGGATGGAGGTGTTCGCCGGCGAGAAATCCAACAAGCTGTTCAACACGTGGCTGCCGGATGAGACGGTTGCCGCCTGCCGCGAGTACCTCGTATCCATCAAGGGTCCGCTCACCACTCCGGTCGGTGGCGGCATCCGCTCGCTGAACGTCGCTCTGCGCCAGATGCTCGATCTCTACGTGTGCCTGCGCCCGGTGCGCTGGTTCAAGGGTGTGCCTTCTCCGGTACGACACCCGGAGAAGGTCGACATGGTGATCTTTCGCGAGAACACCGAGGACATCTACGCCGGCATCGAATTCGAGGCCGGTACTGCGGACGATCAGAAGTTTCTCGAGCTGTTTCGCCAGGCATTCCCCAAGGCCTACGCGCGCATCCGCTTCCCGGAGACCTCCGGCATCGGCATCAAGCCGGTATCGAAGGAAGGCTCGGAACGGCTGATCCGCGCCGCCCTCGCCTATGCCGTCACCAACAAGCGCAAGAGCGTCACCCTGGTGCACAAGGGCAACATCCAGAAATTCACCGAGGGCGCGTTCCGCAACTGGGGTTATCAGCTTTCCGAGCGCGAGTTCGCCGCGAGCACCTACACCTGGGAGCAATGGGAGCGCACCAAGGCCGCCAAAGGCGAGCAGCAGGCCAACGCCGACATGAGCTCCGCCCGGCAGGCGGGCCGCGTCCTCGTCAAGGACGCGATCGCCGACATCACGCTGCAGCAGGTGCTGACGCGCCCGGATGAGTTCGATGTCATCGCCACGACGAATCTCAACGGCGACTACCTGTCCGATGCGCTCGCTGCGCAGGTCGGCGGCATCGGCATCGCCCCGGGCGGCAACATCAATTACCTCACCGGCCATGCCGTGTTCGAGGCGACCCACGGCACAGCGCCCAAGTACGCCAACCTCGACAAGGTCAATCCCGGCTCGGTGATCCTCTCCGGCGAGATGATGTTCCGTTACCTCGGCTGGGTGGAGGCGGCGGATGCGATCATCGGCGCCATGGACCGCACCATCGGGCAGAAGATCGTCACCTACGACTTCGCCCGTCTCATGGAGGGCGCGCAGGAAGTGTCGACCAGCGCCTTCGCCGATGCGCTGATCCGCAACCTTTAACTGCCGGCACTGCTGCGGAACTCATGAGCCCGCAGCCTCCCCGCAACCTGCTCGAGTGGGCGCGCAAGGTGCAGGCCATCGCGCAGACGGGTCTCGCGTTCACGCACGATCCCTTCGACCGCGAGCGCTACACGCAGCTCGCCGAGCTCGTGGCCGACCTGCTGTCGCGCGAGCTCGAGATCCCGCTCGCTGCCGCACGTGAGCTCTGGGCCGGCGAGCACGGCTATGCCACGCCCAAGGTCGATGTGCGCGGTGGGGTGTTCCGGGATGACCGCGTGCTGCTGGTGCGCGAGCGTGCCGACGGCCGCTGGACGCTGCCCGGCGGCTGGGTCGATGTGAACGATGCACCGTCGGAGGCGGTCGCGCGCGAGATCCTCGAGGAATCCGGCTACCGCGCGCGCCCGGTGAAGCTCGCCGCGCTCATCGACAAGAACCGCCACCCGCATCCCCCGGGCGTGCATCACATCTACAAGCTGTTCTTCGTCTGCGAGCTCGAGGGCGGCGATCCCGCCGCGAGCAGCGAGACCGATGCGGTCGAGTTCTTCCCCGTGCACGCGCTGCCGCCGCTCTCGACCGGGCGGGTACTCGCCTCGCAGATCGAGCGGCTCTACCAGCACCGGCTCGATCCATCACTTCCGACCGACTTCGACTGACGCTCGCCGCGCCGCATGGATACCCCTGCCGTCCCCTCCCCGCGCGAGTGTGCGCGCCACATCGTCGACGCGTTTGCCCGCTACAACGCCGAGTTCCGTGTCATCACGCGCCGCGCACCGCAGCGCTTCGACACGCGCGACTGGAGGGGCAGTCAGCGGGATGCCGTCGAGCGCATCGAGCTGTACGACCATTTCGTCAACCAGACCATCGCCGCCCTGCGCCTGGCGCTCGGTGCGCAGGCGGCCGAGCGCAGCCTGTGGTGCGAGATTCGCGCCGAGTTCGCGACACAGATCGTGGCGCTGCCGGACCCGGAGTTCACCAAGACCTTCTTCAGCTCCATCAGCCGCCGCCTCTTCGGCACCGTCGGAGTCGCACCCGACATCGAGTTCGTCGCCACCGACCTCGATCCACTCGCCGACATCCATTCGGCCCTTGGCACCAACACCTACGTCAATCACGGCTCACTGCTGCTGCTCATCGAGGATCTGCTCGGCGACGTGCGCTTCCGCTCGGTGTGGCGTGACCTCGACACGAGCATCGCGCACGTCGCCAGCGAGGTGCGCAGCTACCTCAAGGCGCGCGGCGAGCGGCGCGCGGTCGAGCGGGTCGAGGTGATCCGCGCGGTCTTCTACCAGATGTCGCGTGCCTATATCGTCGGGCGCATCCTCGGGCGCGACTTCCTCGTGCCGCTCGTCATTGCGCTCAAGAACACCGATGGCGGCGTGCTGGTGGATGCGGTGATGCTGGCCGAGGCCGACGTCAGCATCGTGTTCAGCTTCACGCGCTCCTATTTTCACGCCGACCTCGAGCGGGTCGCGGCAGCGGTGGTATTCCTCAGGTCCCTCATGCCACGCAAGCCGGTGAGCGAGCTCTTCACCGTCCTCGGGCGCGCGCGCCAGGGCAAGACCGAGCGCTACCGCGAGCTGATGCGCAATCTCGAGCACACCGAGGACCTGTTCGTGCATGCCGCCGGCGAGCGCGGTCTGGTGATGGTGTGTTTCACGCTGCCTTCCTTCGATGTGGTCTTCAAGGTGATCCGCGACCGCTTTGCCTACCCCAAGACGGTGCTGCGCGAGGAGGTGATGGCGAAATACCGCCTGGTGTTCATTCATGACCGGGCCGGGCGGCTGGTGGATGCGCAGGAGTTTCGCCGCCTGCGCTTTCCGCGGGCGCGCTTCGCGCCCGAGCTGCTCGATGAGCTGCGCCGCGAGACCGCCGGCACCGTGCACGAGGACGGCGCCGACCTGGTGTTCGATCACCTCTACATCGAGCGGCGCATGACACCGCTCAATCTGTACCTGCGCCAGGCGCAGGCGGGGAACGCCGAGCGCGCGGTACTCGATTACGGCCAGTGCATCCGCGATCTGGCCTATACCAACATCTTTCCGGGCGATCTGCTGCTGAAGAATTTCGGGGTGACGCGCAACGGCCGGGTAATCTTCTACGACTACGACGAGCTCTGCCGCGTCACCGACTGCAACTTCCGCGACGTGCCGCCGCCGACGCACGAGGAGGACGAGATGCGCGGCGAGGCCTGGTTCTACGTCGCCGACAACGATATCTTCCCCGAGACCTTCCTCAACTTTCTCGGCTTCACCGACGAGCAGCGCGCGGCGCTGTTGCGCGTGCACGGGGAGATCCTGACCGCAAACTTCTGGCGCGGCGTGCAGCACCGGCTCAGCGAGGGCGAAGTGCTGGAGGTGCTGCCCTATCACCCGCACCGGGTGCGGGTGGCGAGCAGCCTGTGAGACCTCAGCCGCGACGAGCCGGTCTCAGGAGCGGGGCGTCGCGCCCTGCGTGACGCGTTGAGCTTCGACGGTGAGCGCGAAGGACTCGGCGGGCGCGGTGCAGTTGAATGCCGCCGCCGCGACATGCACCGGCAAGCCCGCGAGCAACGTGCCCTGCATCTGCCGCATGAGTTCGCAATCACCCGCCTGCAACGAGCTCGGCTCACCGGCGGTGAGGTGCACCGCCTGCTCGCTGACAGTGATCTCGGCGTAGCGCGTTGCCGAGCCCGAAAGCGTCTGCGGCATCTGGAACTTCACCTCCACGCGCGGTGAGCGCGTGCCGTGAGTGCTGCCACAGTCGTAGGGCGTGATGGTCATGTAGGCCCGTGCGCCGAGCTGCAACAGCACGTCGCGCACCTTGTACCACAGCTCATCGCACGAATAAGTCCGGGGCAGCGCGCGGAAATCCACGAGGACGTCATACGATCGCCATTCGGCGGGCGTGGGCGTCGCCGTGGCGGCGCTCGTTGCCACCGTCTGCCCCACGCCTGTCGCAGGCACGAGCAGAAGCAGCAGAGCGCGTGCCGAATTCAAGGCATGCCGATCCCCGCCCGCGCGACCGGCACGACCGCGCGCGCCCGCGCCGCGCGCGTCTCGCTGCCGGCGCCGATCTCGGCGAGGGTGCGGTTCGCGGTTTCCCAGTTGACCAGCTCCTCGAGGAAGGCGCTGACGTACGCGCTGCGGCGATTCTGGTGATCGAGGTAGTACGCGTGCTCCCACAGATCGAGCGCCAGCAGCGGCACGTCCCCGCGCACCAACGGCGTACCGGCGTTGCTGGTGGTGACGATCTCCAGTGTCCCGGCGCGCCACACCAGCCACACCCAGCCGCTGCCGAAGTGAGCGCCGGCGGCGTCGGTGAACTCGCGCACGAAGCGCTCATGCGAGCCGAAGCGCTCACGCAGCGGCTCGGCGACGAGACCGGTGGCCGGGCCACCGCCACGTGGACGCATCGAGTTCCAGTAGAGGTTGTGGTTATAGACTTCCGCGGCATAGCGATACAGCCCGTGCTGTGCCGGGTTGCGCTCGGTGACACGGATCAGCTCGACGAGATCGAGCGGCTCGAGCTCCGTGCCACGCACCATCGCCAGCATGCGGTCGAAGCACACGCGCTGATGGCGCAGGAAGTGGAACACCAGAGTGTCGCGCGAGATCGCCGGCTCGAGGTCGACGAAGTTGTAAGGCATCGCTGGCGACTCGATGTTCATGCGGCATCCTTCCTGCAAATGAAACTCGAAGCGAATGGTTCGACTGCTCGAGCGCCTCACCAGTTCCGCGCCGCAAGCTGCCGTGACGGACTCAATACGCCCACTGCTCATCAGGCGCAAGAGGACGAAGGCCTTAAGTTTTGTACAGCGTTCGCCGTTGACGCCGCAGTGCGTGAGACTGCGCTCGCCCGTGCGGCGCGGCATCGTGCCGGCACGCGAAATTTACGCGGCCTGAGCTCGGGCTTGTCGGTGGCCGCTTGCGCTGCGGCGCGATCAGCGCAATTTCCCCGGGGCGCGCTTTCAGCCGCCTGCCGCGGCGAGAGCGCGCGTGAGATCCGCGATCAGGTCGTCGCTGTCCTCGAGCCCGATCGACAGGCGGATCGTGCCATCGGTAATCGCCGACAGCCGTCGCAGATCGGGGTCGAGCTCGCGACCGCCCATCATTTGCGCCGTGACCACAAGCGACTCGGTGGATCCGAGGCTGGCAGTGCGCGCGAACAGCTCGAGTGCGTCGGCGAAACGCCGCGCAGCCGCCGCAGCACCTCTGAGGTCGAAGCTGACGATGTTGCCGAAATCCTGCATCTGCTCCGCGGCGAGCGCATGCTGAGGGTGGCTCGGCAATCCCGGGTAGTGCACGCGTGCGACCGCCGCCTGTTCGGCGAGGAACTGCGCAATGCGCAGCGCGCTCGCGCACTGGGCCCGATAACGCACGAAGTAGGTCTTGAGGCCCCGCAGGATGAGCCACGCGGCGTGCGGGTCGAGTGTGCCCCCGAGCGCGCCGAAGTCGGTCCGCATGGCGCGGATCAGCTCGCCGCGTGCGATCACTGCTCCACCCATGACATCGCCGGTACCGGAGGCGAACTTGGTGAGGCTGTGCAGGTAGACGTCCACCTCGTAGCCGCCATGCTGGTGGAAGCCGGCGAAGGTATTGTCCAGGACGCTGAGCGCACCGGCAGCGCGGGCGAGGCGCGTGAGTGCCGCGATATTGGCGATCTTGGTGACCGGATTGGTGGGGCTCTCGAAGATCACCAGGCGCGTCGGATGCGTGGCGAGCGTGCGCTCGACCCCGGCGAGATCCTCGATGGACAGCAGCGTGTGAGTGACGCCGAAGCGGCCGAGGACGCGGCGGATGACGTAACGCGTCGGGTTATAGCTCTCGATGAAACCGATGACGTGATCGCCGTGACTCAAGAGCGCGAGCAGGGTCTGCGAGATGGCGCCGACCCCGGAGGCGGTGACCAGGCAGTCATCGCGCCCCTGCAGCTCCGCGAGCAGCAGCTCGAGCTGCCGTGTCGTCGGGTTCGAGGCGCGCGAGTAGTAGAAGCCGGGTCGCTCACCGCGCAGGTAGCGCTCGGTCTCTTCGACCGTGTCGAACTCGAACTTCACCGACTGATAGATCGGAGCGACGACGGGATGATTGTCCGGTGGCAGCTCGACCGCCGGTGGATGATTGACGCGCGTGGTTTTCTTCATGAGCGCAACGGGGGATCCTGCAGCTCTAGAGTGAAGCGGTCGGCGTCGAGGTGCGCGGGGAACTTCTCGCGGAACTCGGTGAGCGGCTCACGCGGCAGCTGTACCGTGAGGAGTGCCGGACGATCGCCGGCATCGGCGAGCGTGCGACCCCGGAAGTCGATGGCGGCGCTGTCACCGGCGTAGGGCACGCCGCGTCCGTCATTGCCCACGCGGTTGACGCCGACCACGTAGGCCTGATTTTCGATAGCGCGTGCGCGCAGCAGCTGTCGCCAGGCATCCGCGCGCGCCGCCGGCCAGTTCGCCACGTAGAGCAGCAGGTCGTAGTCGAGTTCGGGGCGGCGCCGGCTCCATACCGGGAAGCGCAGGTCGTAACAGACGAGCGGACAGACGTTGAATCCGCGCCACGCCACGCTCCAGGCGGCGCAACCGGCTGCGAAGTGCTCGTGCTCGCGACCCATGCGGAACAGGTGGCGCTTGTCGTAATGCCTCAGCTCCCCCGTGGGCGATGCCCACAGCAGCCGGTTGTAGTAGCGCGTCCCCTCGATGGTGATGACGCTGCCGGTAATCACGGCGTCGAGCGTGCTCGCGAGCTGCACGAGCCACTCGCTCGTCTCGCCGCCGGGCGGCTCACCGAGCTGCTCGACCTCCATGCTGAAACCGGTGGTGAAGGTCTCCGGCAGCACCACGAGGTCGGTGCGCCCGGCGAGCGGCCGCAGCAGCCCGGCAAAGTGCGCCCGGTTGGCGGCGCCGTCATGCCAGGCGAGTGGCTGCTGCACGAGCGAGACACGCAGTGTGCTCATGGCTCAGCCGCGTCCCGCTCGGGCGGCGAACGCGTTGAGCCGCGCGGCCGCCTCATCGAGCGTTGCGTCGCGCTTGGCGATACACAGTCGCACGAAGCTGAGCGGCTCGGGCTGCGCGTAGAAGGGCGAGAGCGGGATGGTGGCCACACGCGCCTCGGTCAGCAGCCGCTCGGCAAAGGCGCGATCGTCGTTCGAGTCAAAGGCACCGAAGTCGAGCAGCTGAAAATACGTTCCCTCGGCAGGCGGCAGCTCGAAGCCGGAAGACTCGAGAGCGCGGCGCAGGCGATCGCGCTTGGCCTGGAAAAAACTCGCCAGCCCCTCACCGCAGCGCGGCTGCTCGCCGAGATAGCGGGCGATCGCGTGCTGGAGCGGGTGAGCGATGCTGAAGGTGTTGAACTGATGGACTTTGCGCAGCTCGCGCGTGAGCTGCGCCGGTGCCACGCAGTAGCCGACGCGCAATCCGGTGGCGTGGAGGGTCTTGCCGAAGGAGAACACCGCGAAGCTGCGCGAAGCGAGGCCCGGGTGTGCGAGCACCGAGGCGTGCCGCGCGCCATCGAACACCACGTGCTCGTACACTTCATCGGCGATCACGAGCATGTCGCGCCCGGCGATGAGGCGGGCGAGCTCATCGAGGTCGGCGGCGCTCGCGGTACTGCAGGCGGGATTGTGCGGGCTGTTGAAGAGCACCAGGCGCGTGCGATCGCTCAGCGCTGCGCGCACGCGGTCCCAGTCGTAGCGAAACTGCGGTGGCACGAGCGGCACGCGCACGCAGCGTCCGCCGGCGAGGCGCACCGCCGGCTCGTACGAATCGTAGGCGGGATCGAAGGCGATCGCCTCATCGCCGGCAGCGATGACGGCCTGCACTGCAGAGTAGATCGCCTCGGTCGCGCCGAGGGTAATGGTTACCTCGGCGTCGGCATCGATTCGCACGCCATAGGAGCCGAGGAGCTTCGCGGCGATGCGCTCGCGCAGCTCCGGCAGACCCTCCATGGGCGCGTACTGGTTGTGACCGCCCGCCATGGCCTCGGCCACGAGCTCGGTGAGCCGCGGGTCGATGTCGTAATCGGGGAAGCCCTGCCCGAGGTTGAGCGCATCGAGCTCACGCGCACGGCGCGACATGATCGTGAAGATCGTCGTGCCCACGTCCCCGAGCTTGCCGCTCACGGCAGGCTCACGGCCCCGCGCCGGGTGTCGCGGCGGCCATTGCGGCGCCGACCACGCCCGCCTGGTTGGCGAAAAGCGCCGGCCGTATCTCGGCGGGCGAGCGCAGCAGCGGGGCGAATTCCTCGAAGCGCTCACTGACCGCGCCGCCGAGGATGAACACGTCCGGCCACAGCAGCCGATGCAGCTCCGCCAGATATTCGTTCACGCGCGCGATCCATCCCGGAAAATCGAGACCCTCGGCCGTACGCACGTGCGCCGAGGTCCACTTCTC
>Ga0306920_100000306_pt1 | contig 56516 bp, 38 predicted proteins | sample flu12Cox44000170_FD_204666 | JGI IMG/M metagenome (GOLD analysis project Ga0306920, IMG submission 204666) | Lab enrichment of tropical soil microbial communities from Luquillo Experimental Forest, Puerto Rico - flux4day.12C.oxic.44.000.170 (v2)... | ecosystem: Environmental > Terrestrial >... | reverse complement strand
GCACAACTGCGGTCGAGGCTGGCGGTCAATTCCCGTTTCTCGCCGGAATTGCGGTCGAGCAACATGAGCCGGTTGCGGTCGGCGTAAAAGAACTTGATCGTCTGGCGGAGAAACGCCAGGTATTTGCCGTCCGGGCTATAAACCGGATTCGTGTCGCTCGCCGGGTTGTCGGGCGTCACGTTTTTCGGTTCCTCCTTCTTCTCCAGGGACAGCGTGAACAAATCCAAATTCGTGTCGGTGCCGATATCCTTGACCGAGTCCGCGACAAAGCAAAGTTCCTTGCCGTCGGGAGAAACATCAAAGTCATTTGCAGAAGGTTCATACGGCGGCAGGTGCCTGCCGGTGCCCGCAAGAAGGTTCGTATGTTTACCATCCGCCAGCCTGACGGCGAAGATCATCGGCCGTTTGCCGTCCGCGATCCATTTGTCCCAGTAGCGATACTGAGCATCGTCGATGACAAAGGCTTTGACCTTGCTTTCTTTTCGGGCCTGCTCCTTCTTGCGGTAACTGTCATCGTCGGGAGTGTCGGGCCAGGTCCAGCCAATGCAATAAATCGTCTTACTGTCGGCCGACCACTTGAGAGCCGCGGGCGCCATCGGCATCCGGCTGACGCGGCGCGCTTCCCCGCCTTCCGGTCCGATGACATAGATCTGCGCCGGTTCATCGCCCTCGCGCTTGCTCACAAACGCGATCCAGTTGCCGTCCGGAGACCATTTCGGACCGGAGTTCTTGCCGCTGGTGTTGGTCAATTGTCTCTGCGTCTCGCCGTCGGTCGAAAGCAGCCAGATGTTCGATGAGCTATCGTCTTTTTCCAGGTCATACGTCGTCACTTCGACCGCGGCCCAGTGACCGTTCGGAGAAACCGAAGGCGCGCCGACGCGTTTGACTTTCCAGAGGTCGGCAAACGTGAGGGGGCGTTGCAACTCGGCCGGCGAATCGCCGGCACTCGCTGGACTGACCGACCAAAACAAATTGATAATTAGTAGAACAGCGCCGTTACAGCATGTTTGCAACTTCAACATGTTGTCTCCTCAAAAACCTCCCGAGTAAACTCGATCGGCATTGTATGTTCCCGTGTCGTCATTTGACAATGGATCGTACTTAAACTATCTCTTGAGTAAGCATGAACGTTCTTGGTTGATAGTGAAGTGGTGAACGGTGAGTGCTTACTACTGACCACTTACCACCACTCAAATCGGAGCGCGATCCATTTGCATTCACGAAGCATTTTTAAAAAGAGGCGTCATGATCGGGTCGGCTTTTTTTGCAAAGTTGGCCTCGCCGAGCAACCGCACTCCCCGGGCGTTCCCGCCCGAACGCTTGATTTAAGCCTCAGCGGCGCACGCTTGCTGACCCACAAGGCTTTTGCTGTGGGAGATCAGCTTATTCTTTCGTTCTATCTCAGAGACGACCGGCAACGGGAAGTCGTGGAGAAGATTTCCGGCCGGGTGATCAATTGCCGGGCCGACATGGATGTCAACCGGATCGGCGTCGCATTTAACGAGCAGCTTTCCGAATCCCAACAGCCGAATTTGGTGAAAAAGCTAGCGAACGTCGGGGCCAAGTAGAGTTCCCATTTCTCGGACGTTTTGTTGACACTTCGGTGTCCATTCGAATTTTGGCTCTTGCCTCCAAGGCCCAGATAGGCGCCGAATCTCCCTTTAGGCACCTGTGCCTCCGGACGACACTTCGCGACTGATTCTTGTCATCTTCACAACAAAAATAGTTCTTTGCGCCTACTTTCTAAATCTTGAGATGTCACGTTGCATCATCATCCCAAACGGGGGACGCACTCAGTGGGACATTTTTCGAAAAACGGGACCTTCTTCGAACCATTAGTCCTAACTCCTGAGTAGTTGCCGATTTACAACGTGATCGCCTTTTCCCACAATGGTCCCACTCACCATGGGACCTTCTGGACTTTGCGTTTCGAGTCCTGCCCGGAAGTCCCAAGGCACAAACCGTCGACCCAATAAGTCAACAGTCATGCGAGCTGAAGCAAAGCTGGGATTCGTTTCATAAAGGGACATGGTCAAGACTTTTGCTTAACCATGAATGTCATAGATCGTTTCCATGTCTATTCCGATGAGGAGTTCATAATGAAAATATCCAATCAACGTTTCCACTGGAAATTTGTGCCACACGTCTGCCGCCTGGAAGAAAGAGAAATGCCCGGTTCAATCCTGGCCGGGGGTTCCGCGCTGAATTGGTGGGACAGCGCCCTGGGGCTTCTGAATCTCGAGCCTGGCTTATCGGATCAACCAACGGCGGAAATTGCTTCGAGGTCTCAAACCCGCAAACACACCGGCCAGATGGCAGCGCTCACCCCGCAACAGGAAAATCCGGTAGCTGAATTTGCCGGAATTCAGTCCGGGGAGCGTACCATGGCGCTCCTGGGTTCGACGGTCGAGAGCCATTCGGCATCCCGCGATGGTAGCATTCAAGGGATCTATATCAGTTATTGGTACAACGGGGATTTTGACAACCGGAATTTTCTGCCCAACGAAAGCAACACCACGGTGGGCGATGCCCGGGTTTATGATAACTTCATCGTGCCGGGGCCGGGGAATGGCCCCGTGGAATGTATTTGTCTGCTTTATGTAAACGAATTCATGAATTTCAAGACCCGGCGAGCAAACTGGGAATTGCGGGAGTGGGTCGGGCCCCAGTATCCCGGCATCGTCATCGCGAGCGGCACCGATTGGCCCGCCACGGCAGTTCCCACCGGCCGATCTTTCATGGGGCTGGATGAATACCGGATCGAAGTTGATCTCGCGCCGTTTCCGGTGTACGTTCCCGCCGGCCAATTCTGGTTGAACGTCACACCCGTGGGACAGGGACACGGCGTCGGTTTCATCGGGACGACAAGCGGACAAAACGGCTATGGTATGCCTCCAGGCAACGATGGGAATTCATATATTGACAGTCGTACATTTGGCTTCAATTTTGAACCGACGACAACCCCTCTTGGCAAGGGGACTTGGGATTTTTCCATGGGGCTAGACACCATGCCGATGAATTAACGCCAATCTCCGCTCAGAATGAATCCCGCCCACCAGGCGGGAGGACTGGCGGAAGCTTGCGGAACGTCGGTAGATGTTGGGGCCGCGTCCGGGAGGATCCCGCGCGCCGCCAGCACCTCGCGCGCTACTCCCTTTTTGCTCAATTCCTCAACAAGAAATCGGCCCCGGTCATGCACCCGCTCGGGATGGCGTAAGATGCTGATTTGCGCAGCGCGGAGAGCGGCCAGTTTCGGCAGGCGCTCCTTCCAGAGATTGGCGTAAAATTCTTCCATGAGCAGGCTGGTGGCTGCATCGTGAGCATCCCAGAGCGTGGCCACTAAACTCCCGGCGCCCGCAACGTGAAATGCTTGTTGCAAACCCAACACCCCTTCGCCGGCGGCGACCTTGCCCAAACCGGTTTTGCACGCGGATAGCACCACCAATTCGGTACCGCGCATGTTCAGCGTAGCCACCTCCTCCGCAGTCAGGATGGCGCGCGCGGCCGGTTCATTGGCCTGGGCCAGGACGAGTCCGGACCTCAAGAGCGGATTGCGGTTCATGAACCAAGCTTCTCCATGCTTTTTCAATTCCGAAATGGACGGGCCGGAAGCAGAGCCACCACGAGCATCGGGGCCGCTAAACGCGTGCGTGGCCAAATGCACGTATCGCCATGGCGATGCGCCATGGAACCGGGCCTTGAATAGCTCAGCGTTCAGGTCCGCCCCCGTGACAGTGGTTGGGGAGCGGGAAGTCGGAAATGCCCGGCAATAAGTCTCGGCGATCGCTTCCACTTCTAACCGCGTTCCGGGCAGAGCATACCAGGTTGGGTGACTGCGTTGGGAAGCTTGGCTATCGGGGAAGTTCGGAGTCGCTCCGTAATCCAGATCGCCAATGGCAAGGAGTCCTTCGGCAGCTGTTTTGTCCTTTTGTCGTTGCATCGCCAACAGCTGGCGCCCGGAAATGACATAAGCCATCGCGTAGTCTTCGATCAGATAGGTTCCCGGTTTTGCGCCCGGCAACGCGGCCAGGGGAAAGCCCTGTACCGGACCGTCGGGAGCCACCAAAAGAGTATCAATCCCCTCCAACGATTTGCGCAATGGGACCCAAAGAAATTGCTCGGGAGCACCAATGAAACGGTCTGGATCGGTCAGATGTTGTCTCCACTTTTGCACGGCCTCGCTCAGGGGCGCAGACGGCCCGAATAAAACCATCACAGGCGGCCGGCCAGGCCGTAATGTGAAAGCCAGTAGATGTTTTTCTGCCGCTTTTTTGGACGATCCTTCTGAAGGAGACGGCGAATGATCATACTCCAGAAAATCCACAAATGCGGTGCGTGGGGGCAGCGCCTGCAGGATATCTTCGCAGGCCGCATTACGCATCTCGAGAACTTGCCGAAACGCAGCGCTCCGACTGGCCAGGAGAATTTCCAGGGTCTCTTTCCGGGCTTCCAGGTCATCCAGGCGTTTTTTCCAGTCCGCAGAAGGTCGCGAAAGGGCGTGAACTGACAGGGCCAACTCGGCCTGGACTTTCCGCAATTTTTCAAGATCGGGTTGTAGGCCGGGATCGCTCGTGGCCAGGCGTTCCTCGCCATGGAAATCAACCAGGATACCTTTCCAAGACAGAACCAAATCGTAAATTTTCCGATCAGGAACAGCCGCGGCCAGGGCCACGCTCAAGTAAAGGTCGAGCGCCCTTTTGAGCTCCTGCAAAAAAACGAAACGTTGGCGCTCGCTCAACGCGGAAATGGTTCTACTCAAGATACGCTGCCGGGCCTTTAACGATTCCTCCAGGATTGCGGCGGCCTCCGCATCCCGGCGAAGATCTCGATAGAGAATTGCCAAATTGTACAGGTTGACTGCGTAACTGGGGTGATCTGGCGGGAGCGCTTGCTTCCACAAGGCTCTGGCTCTTTCGAGGAGCGCCAGAGCTTCCCCCGAATCCCCCATTTTTTTTCGCATCATGGCCAGGTTGTTTAAGCAAGAAGCAAAAAGGCCGTGGTTTTCCGGATGATGGCGCTCGATGAGATCAAGCGCTTGTTCGTAAAGTGCCACGGCACGCCGGGTGTCGCGCTGAAAATGAGCATTCGCAGCCATCGCTTGCAGGATCTGAATGAAATCAGGATGGCAATCCGGGAGCCGCTGCGCTCGTATTTCATGGACTTCCCGCAACAAAGCATCGGCCTGAGAGAACTGCTGATGGGCCTGGTGAATCAGGGCGAGCTGGTAAAGCGTGATCGCGTATTCCAGGCGGAATTCAGCCGGCAGATCGCGCTGGATTCCCCGCGCCTGCTCGAGGAGTTTTCGGGCGCGCGGCAGATCTTGGAGGGTATGGTACAACCGGGCCAAATGGTTCAGGCTGGCGGCGAAAGCCGGGTGCTCTTCACCCAACAGGTCCCGGCGCCGCCTCTGCGCTTGCTCCAGGTGTTTGAGCGCCTGGGGATAATCTCCCAGCCGCTGACAGATGCGGCCCAGCGTATCAAGACTGTCGGCGTAGATGGGAAAGCCGGTTTCTCCAAAGTCCTCGCGCAGCGCCGCGATTTCCTTTGCCAGGGGCAGGGCTTCGAAGTACCGGGATTGTTGCAAAAGTTCATCCAGTCGCTTTTGCAGGACCTCCGCCCGGTCCAGCTTCTCGCGTGCCGTTATGGAAAGACTTTCCAAAAACTCTTGATGCCGGGCGGCGAGTTCCCTCTCCCGGATTCTCCAGCTTGCGTCATCCTGCGTAGCCACAAGCGGCCCGCTTGTGGCTGCCTTCTCGCCTTTTCGCAGTTGGCCGTTGCCAACCGCTTCATGTTTTTCCTCGTGCGCAAAGCGGACGGCGCGAATCAACTCAAAATGGGTCCGCAAACGGTCGATGAGTTGCAAAAAATCCGCGTCCGCCCCACCGGCTTCCGGGGCAATGCCCCTGTAGCCACTAAAACTTTCTCCCGTGCCGGATGAACCGGCAGGGGGATAATCATAGAACACGACGGCCGGTGCTTGGTCCGAGCCGCGCACCCCACCGTCTTGGCGTTGAGGGAGTGGAACCGGTTTCAACGGGCCGATCAGTTCCTCCCAGGAAACGCGATCGGGAAAAGGTTCTCGGCGTGCCAGCAGGAGAACCGTTTCCAGGCCGCCGTGGTTATCGAGCAGCCACCCCCGGGAGTCCTGCGGCGGGCTTCGAATCTCGGTTGTTGGGTCCAGCTTGGGCGGCGGGGTGGAAAGTCGATTGATGATTCGATCTTCATTCCAGGGATAAAGCGGCAACACCTGTCCCTGCGCGTCGAGCCAGAGCAGGTAGATATAAGCCGATTCAGTCAATGAGGCATGGAGGCGCACGCGCGTGCCGCCGCGGAGGGGCAAAATGCCGGGATCCTCGATTTTTCGCCACAGGGTGCCGTGGCCGCCCGGGACTTCGGCCCAAACGGTCAGTTCTCCGGAAAACGGTTTGTCGGGCGGAGGGGTTCGGTGAAAAAATCCAAGGCCTTTGACGAGGATCAGTCCCGTAACCACGATACCCGCCGCCAGCGCGGCGATCTGTTTCAGGCGCACTCGCGAAGACAGTCGCTCCAGCGCCCGGCGCATGACCTGGGCGCTGGGAAAGCGTTTCCCCGGATCCTCGCTGCAAGCCCGGAGAATTATCCGTTTCAGCGCCGGCAACCGCCTATCCTGTCCGGGAAGAGGGAGCCGGCTCTGCATGAAATCGGCGAATTGTTCGAGCCGCCCGCCGCTCACCGCCAGATACATAATTTTTCCAAGCGCATAGAGGTCGGCCGAGCGATCCCGTGGTCCCTCCGGAGGCCAAAACGCGCGGGTCCCCCGGCCGGCGACACGTTGATCTTCCGCCGTCATCAAACCCATGTCGCCGAGATGCCAATTCCCCTGGATGCGGAATACATTGGTCGGTTTCACGTCATGATGAACCAGGCCGGCGCTATGGAGGTGTTCCAGTGCTTCCAGCAGCTTCTTGCCAATGCCGATTACTTCATCCACCGCCAGGGGTCCGTGCCGTTTCAAGTGCAGGTGCAGCGTCAGGGGTTCGTAATCATCGGGGTCGCGGACACCGGCGGAACCGTTGGCATCATCGGCCAGCGGCATGGTGTAATACAACGATTCCCCCATATTCCCGACATGTTCGATGGGAACCAGGTGGGGATGGCCGGCGATGCGCTGCTGATAGATGCGAATGCCTTCGAGTTCCACCTCCCGAAAACTCGGAATCCATTTTACGGCCTGGTAGCGCCGGGTATGGCGATTGCGGCCCAGCCAAACCTGTCCAAATCCGCCGCAGCTAATGAGACGCAGTAATTCATAATCGGCAACCAGAGGCGCGGGCGGAAGTACCGACTCTGATGCCGCGTTCGTTGGGGTAGCGGAAGACCTGTCCGCGCATTGGCCCGCCTGGATAATGAGTCGGAGCTTGTTTAACTCTTGCTCCAGTTCCGGGTGTCCCGCCACGAGGCGATCGATTTCCTCCGTGTTGATGGTCGCGCGGGCCCGGTATTCGCCCAGGAAGTCCTGCAACATTCGGTGCATGTCCCCGCCGTCGCTCATGGTTTGCCTGGTCCCGTTCTATTGCCGACTCAAATAATCCGACATGGGTCCCAGCACTTCGCCGAGTTTTTCCAATCCACGATAGACGAGGGAATGGACCGCAGCCTTGGTGGTGTCCATTCGCGCGGCGGCTTCCTCGAGGGAGAGCTCTTGCAGGAACACGAGCGAAACCGCCTCGCGCTGGCGCGGCCGCAGCGTCGCCAGCGCGGTTTGCAGCGCCCCGGCCGCCTCGCGCCGCCCCGCGGAACGGCTGGGCGTCTCGTCGTCCAGGTTTACCGGTCGTGGTTGCGGACCGGAACTGCCCCCGGAGTCTCCCTTTGGATCTAACGAAGGCCAGGGAGTTTCGCGCTCGCGCCGCTTTTGCCGTTTCCGCAATTCGTCGATGCACGCGTTATCCGCGATCGTCCGGAGCCAGAAGAAAAAGCTGCGCGGACCGCGATCCTCGAAACTGCCGATCTTTTGGAACGCTTTGATGAACGCCTGTTGGAGAATGTCTTCAACATCGATGAATTCGCGGCCGTCGGCAGGCAGCTTGCTCCGCAAATGGGCCGTTAATGTGTCATAGTAGCGATACAAGAGAACTACCACGGCGTTTTTGTCGCCGGCCACGGCTTTCGGGATCAGGACCTTTTCAGGCGTTTCCAGTGCCGGTCCCTCGCTTCTGGACATGGTGTTAGCCCCTGTCGATGCGCCCGCTTTTCGGAGACGGAGGTCCCCGAAATCTTAAGAAAATGTGAGGGTGATTGCGCGAGTCGGATCGCGAATAACTGGATTCTACTGTAACAGGGTGCAATGAAATGTCAAGCGCCGGGGTAGTTCTACGGAACGGACTTTCGAGGAATGCGTTCCCAAACGGAGTTTGGGAACGAGTTGAGAATTATGCATGACGACCCTGCCGATACCTCGTGACGACGGACGCCGAATTTGGTAAAGGTCCGTGTTCTGGTTTTCTGGTTCAGCTGGGCCGGACGATTTTGGCTTGCATCTCGCCGTGTGGTCGATGATAATATGGCCTTCCAACTTTATGATTGCGCCGGCCCGGGAATAGTCCTACCGAAAAGGAGACTCCCTCATGATTCACCTCCGTCTGCGTCATTGGGTCAACCGAACGCCCCGCTCCTCAGGAAAGGGCCGGCAGCGAACAGACGGACCAACCCGGCACTATAGCCGGCCAATGTTGGAGGTGCTCGAAGAACGTTGTCTCCCGAGTACGGTGACCAATCTCAACGACGCCGGGGACGGTTCGCTGCGCCAGGCCATTTTTGACACGCCGCCTGGCGGTACGGTAGACTTTCAGCCCGGGTTGACCGGCACCATCACCCTGACATCGGGCGAGCTGGCCATCCTCAAAGATCTCACCATCGCCGGTCCGGGCCCGGGCCTTGTCACGGTGAGCGGCAACCACGGCTCCCGCGTGTTCAGCATCGGCATCACGTTGCACGTGACGATCTCGGGGTTGATGATTATCAACGGGCAGACTCCTTCCGGCCAAAACGGCGGCGGGATCACTAATTCCGGAACCCTGACGCTGACGGACTCGATTGTAACCGGGAACTCTGCCTCCGTCGGCGGCGGCATTCAAAACACCGGCACGCTGACAGTGACCAATTCCCGCGTCAACGGGAATAGCGCCTCCGGCTCCGGCGGCATCAATAACGACGGCCGGTTGAACATCGCTGGCTCCACCCTGAACAGCAATAACGCCGCCGGCGGCGGGGCCGTTGGAAACTCGAATTCGGGGACGGCGGTGATCACGGACTCGACCCTTGGCTACAACCAAGGCGGCGGGAGCGGAGGTGGCATCCGCAACAATGGCGGCACGGCGACGATTATTCGGTCGATCATTATAGGGAACTCCACTCCGGGGGGGAACGCCGGGGGAATCTTCACCGATGGCGTGATGTCTCTTACGGACTCCACCATCAGTGGCAATTCCTCCGAAGGCGGCGGTGGCGGTATCCTTAGTGGCGGCCAAGTAGCGGTGACTCGCTGCACCTTCAGCAACAACTCTGCCGGCAGCGGCGGTGGCGGCATCGCCAACTTCGGCATGCTGACCGTGACGGACTCGACCTTCAGCGCCAACTCCGCCTTGTTCGGCGGCGGTATCGCAGCTTATACCGGATCGGCGACCGTCACCTTGTCCACCCTTAGTGGCAATCACGCAGGTTTGGGCGGCGGCGGGGTCGACGCAGCCATCACGCCACTAGCGGCTCGGAACACCATCATTGCCGGGAATACGGGCGGTCAATCCCCCGAAATCAGGGGGACTCTCAACAGCCAAGGGCACAACCTGATCGGCGACGGCACCGGTGCCAGCGGCTTTGTGGCCACGGATCTCGTAGGCATGTCCAGCAACCCCATCGACCCTGAGCTGGGCCCGCTGCAGGACAATGGCGGCCCAACCCAGACAATGGCGTTGCTCCCCGACAGCCCGGCTCTGGCTGACGGCGACACCACGGATGCCCCCGAGTGGGACCAGCGCGGCCCCGGCTACGCCCGCATCGTCGACGGCATGATTGATATCGGGGCTTTCGAATTACAACCAACCCCAAACGTTACTTGTTCGGTGGCTCAAGACATGCTCTGGCCCCCGTCCGATGAACTCGTCAATGTGGGGTTGAGCGTTGAGATCCATCCTGCCGACGCCACCTTGCACCACTTGGTCTACGGCAACGACCACGCCAACTCCGGAGATGTGTCGGACATCGCCCCCGATACCCTTCAACTGCGCGCGAGCCGCGATGAATCGGGCACCGGGCGGGTTTATCTAATCGTGGCCCAAGCCACAAACGCTGGAGGGACATCGTCCGCGTTCGATGTGTGCACGGTGGTCGTTCCCCGCTCAAATACCGACGACGACATTGCATCGGCGCAACTGCAAGCACTGGGATCAGCGACGTGGTATTGGCAACACCAGACAGCGCCGCCCAGGTTTTCGTTATTGGGCGAAGGGCCAGGCAGTGCCCCCGGTCCTGGCTCGCGAAACGGTGTCGTGGCAGCCGTCAGATTGGGGCAGGTGGTTTGGAAATCTCCGGAGTCTCCGGCTCTCCTCGTTGCCACCATTGCGGCCAGCGACCGGTCAACGGTGGCGATGTGGCTAGCGGCCCAGCCGGTCTCTCCGATTCTTGCCGAAACGACTCCGGCCCCGCTCTTACATTGGGAGGGCCAGCAGACCCAGGGAACTATATTCGAGGAGTGGGGCCCGTTCTCGTATGACCCGTTCTCGAATGAGGTGATGTGGCACTGGAAGTAAGCGCCTACCGACGGTAATAGGCACGGTAACCCGCAACGCCACTGATAAAGGAGACTGCGTCATGATTCATCTCCATCTGCATGACTGGTTGAAGCGGCTGCCCCGCCCCTCGCCAATGGGCCGTCAGCGAAAGGTCCGACCAACCCGCCACTATAGCCGGCCTAGGTTGGAGGTCCTCGAAGGACGTTGTCTCCTCAGTACGGTCACCAATCTCAACGACACCGGGGACGGCTCACTGCGCCAGGCCATTCTCGACACGCCGTCCGGCGGCACAGTCGACTTTCAGCCAGGACTGACCGGCACCATCATCCTGACCTCGGGCGATCTGGCCATCCTCAAAGACCTCACCATCGTCGGTCCGGGGCCAGACCTTCTCACGGTGAGCGGCAACCACGCCTCCCGGGTGTTCAACATCGCCGTCACGTTCAATGTGAACGTCTCGGGATTGATGATTACCAACGGGCAGGCTGGTCAACGCCAAAACGGCGGGGGGATCAACAATGCCGGCACGCTGACGATCACGGACTCGATTGTGACCGGCAACTACTCTGCCTCTCTCGGCGGCGGCATTCAAAACGCCGGGACGCTGACGGTGACCAACTGCCGTGTCATCGGGAATACCGCCTCCGGCCCCGGCGGCGGCATCAACAACAATGGTCAGTTGACTATTACTGGCTCCGTCCTCAACAACAATGGCGCCTTCGAAGGCGGCGGTGTTGGAAACTCGATTTCGGGAACGACTACAATCACCGACTCGACGATCAGCGACAACTCCGCCGGTTTCGGTGGCGGCATCGAGAACCACGGCGGCACGGTGAACGTAATTCGGTCGATCCTTACCCGCAACTCCACTCCGGGGGGGAACGCCGGGGGCATTAACAACTTTGGGGGGAGCATCCTGGCTATTACGGACTCAACCATTAGTGGTAATTCTTCCGCAGGCGCCGGTGGCGGCATCTTAAGCGGCGGCCAGTTAACGGTCACTCGCTGCAGCTTCAGGAACAACTCCGCCGGCAGCGGGGGTGGCGGTATCGCCAACTGGGGTGTACTCGCTGTGACGGACTCTACGTTCAACGGCAACTCCGCGAGTTTCGGTGGCGGGATCGAACGCTATGACGGGTTGATGACCGTCACCTTTTCGACCCTGAGTGGCAACCACGCGGGTGGGGCCATAAGCACCGGCGGCGGCATCGATGGGCAAATTACGGCTCGGAACAACATCATCGCCGGGAACACGGCCAGTCATTCCCCCGACGTTAACGGGACTCTCAACAGCGAAGGTCACAACCTGATCGGCGACGGCACCGGCGGCAGCGGCTTTGTGGCGACGGACGTCGTAGGCACCTCCAGCAACCCCATCAACCCCGAATTGGGTCCGCTCCAGGACAATGGGGGCCCAACCCAGACGATGGCGTTGCTTCCCGACAGTCCGGCACTTGCTGCCGGCGACACCAATGATGCCCCCGACTGGGACCAGCGCGGCCCCGGCTACGCCCGCATCGTGGACGGCATGATTGACATCGGGGCTTTCGAGGTGCAGCCGACCCCTAATGTTACCTGTTCGGTGGCTCAAGATTTGCTCTGGCCCCCGTCCGACGAACTCCTCAATGTGGGACTGAGCATTGAGGTCCATCCTGCCGACGCCACCTTGCACCTCTTGGTCTACGGCAACGACCACGCCGACTCCGGGGATGTGATGGACATCGCCCCGGACACCCTGCAACTGCGCGCGAGCCGCGATGAGTCGGGCACCGGGCGCGTCTATCTGACCGTTGCCCAAGCCACGAACGCCGGAGGTACATCGTCGTCGTTCGATGTCTGCACGGTGGTCGTTCCGCGGTCCGATACCGCCGACGACATTGCATCCGCGCAACTCCAAGCCCTGGGAGCGGCGACGTGGTATCGGCGATACCAGACAGTGCCCCCCGCGTATGCCTTGTTGGGCGAAGGGCCGGGCAATGCCCCCGGCCCTGGCTCGCGAAATGGGATCGTGGCGGGCATCCGTCTTGCGCAGGTGGTCCGGAAATCTCCGGAGTCTCCGGCTCTCGTCGCTGGCACCACGACGGCCATCGATCGGTCTGTGGTTCCGATGCCACTAGAAGTCCAGCCGCTCCCTCGCACTCTTGGCGAACCGGCTCCGGCCCTCCTCTTACATTGGGAAGGCCAGCAGGCCCAGGGCACTGTATTCGAGGAGTGGGACCCGTTTTCGAATGACCTGACGCGGCACCTAAACGCCTGGTAACGGGATATTGCGGCTATAGTCGTGTTAGGGCATTCGTGGTCAACTTGGATGTAGTTCGTTTCTGAGCTGCGCGGGGAATGGAAAAAGCACAATTGAACCGGCCAGGTCGCATGTTCCTAGGCGCAATTTTTCAAGCTGGTGCAACACGAGGCAAGACTGAAAATGACCGGGGCTGGCAAGGATCGCGGGGGTGTGAGAATGGTTGAGAAACGAACTGGCCTAAACTATTGGTGTCTCGAAACTTACATAGTGACATTCGTTTCCGATAAAAGAATAGGCATCTAGGATTGGCTGACCGCCCATGCCTTTGAGCGGAAAACGAAGACTTAACAGGTCATCGAGGTGTCAACAAAGCGATTGAGGTAACGCCGGGACTGGATTCCAACCGATCCCGGGACGCGAAAGCCCCGGAACCGGAAGGAGTCGCCGAGAGTGGACAATCAGCTTCTGGCCAGGATTGCCGAGGCGGGCATTAGGCTACCCCAACGCTCCTCCGACTACTTGCCGCTTCCACTCTGAGAAAAAACTTCTCTGCTCCTTTCTTGACACAGTGTTTGGATCGAGCGCGCAGGGCCGTGCTCCTTTAGCTAATGGGCCCAATAACGGCCAGGACGGTGTTACTCAAAACGGGCGTGGAAGTATTTAGCCGAGCCGGTCTGCAGGGCCGGCACCTGCTCCGGCCGCCAACTCCTAGGTGATCACCGTCACGAACGCGTTTTGGAAGCCCCTCAGGACCGGCTGCAAGGCGTGCGCCGTCGGGAAGTTGGGGGACGAGGTCGTGCCAATCACGTAGGCAAAACCGGGCGAAACCCGGTTGACGGCAATTCCCTCGCCAAAGTCGTCTTGGGAGCCTCCGAGGTAAGTGGAGTAGAACAACTCACTGCCTTCCGGGTTCAAATTTGACACGAAGGCATCGAACCCGCCGCCCCGGAACGGTTGCAAGGGATTTCATCACTGAACAAGCCAGGCAGGGCGCCGAGACTCGCCCCGAAACACCCGCAATAGACGCCCCACCAGATCACACTGATCGCCACGCCAACGGGATGGTGGTAGGGCATGCAGGCGCCAAGTATACAGCCTCCGGTTCCCAGCGTAGCCCCGCCGAGCCAGAAGCCGATGCTGACCCGGTCGAACCGGCGCCAGCGGGATAGGCTTGCGTTGGCTTGCCTCTTCCTCGCACAAATGTCTGTTGTGGCAGGGTCTCCCGACCGTGCCACGGTCGGGAGACCGTGGCACAATGGGGTAGCCCCGTTTTCAACCATGAGGGGCACGCGGGTTGGCTTCCGACTATCCGTCGAGCACTCGGTGTTCACCATTAGATTCTCCTTCTCTTGACGGAAGTAACTCGAGTGTAGGTCTGTCGGTCCGAGAACCGACTGCACCCGTTGTCGGACGGTCTCCCAACCGTGGCACAAAAGGGACTGCTTCAGTGGCACGTGGGCCCCTAACAGAATGCCCGTTCAGCCGCCGAGCCACGGGAACCACCTTGTGGAAGCACAATTCCACTTCGCGGTCCAACACCCGCCGCAAGCCCTCGACCAGGCAGCGCGGCTCGTGGTCCGTTTGGCCGATACGGACAATCTCGTTCAGGCCTGTTCCGGGCGGGACGACGAATGTTTCCTGGTGGATGATTTGGCCACCCGCATCCAACTCCGGTACGATGAAGTGGGCTGTCGCTCCATAGGTGAGCATGTGTTGAGCGTAGGCGTCGCGGTATGGGTCGGCCCCCGGAAAGGCGGGGAGCAGGCCGTGGTGCAAGTTAATGATCCGGCCGCCGGCAAACTTCCAGCAAATCGAGGGCGGGATCAGCCGCATGTACCGCGCCAGGACGATGTAATCGACCTCATAACGATCGAAGAGCTCCACGACACCCTCGTTGTCCGGGTTGCCCTGGGCATCGCCGATCATGTGCCAGTCGACTCCAAACTGATCGGCGAGGAACCGGCAACTTGGCCGATTGGCTATGAGGACCACGGGGGTAGCGCGCAAGGAGCCCGCACGGATACCCCGCAACAGGGCCATCGCGGGCTCGGGCCGATAGGTAACGCAGATCGCTAACCGGGGCAGCCGGTCGTGCTCATCCGGCGCCCAGGCGCGGAGCGACAGCCCATGCTCGCGGCCAATGTCTGCCATTTTGGCCCGCAAGTCCGCCAGCGTCCTTCGCGTGCCGGGCCATTTCAGGCGCAGGAGCATGGCGAAGAGGTTCCAGTCGGCGTGGTCGTACATCTGGACTTCGGCGATGTGCGCCCCAACGGAGGTGAGATAGCGCACGATGGGGTCGGCGAGGCCCCAGTTATCCGCGCCCACGGCGGTGATGATCACTCGCATGTTTGGGTCTCCATGCTTCCTCCCAAGTTCAGGATGGCCTGGTCGGATGGTCGCCTCCGGCGCATCACCTGCAAAAGAGCGACAACCAACTCAGTCGCCGTTGACCGAATAGCGCCTCGCAGTCGCCCCCGAAGGTAATGCCCCGAGAGCACGCCTGCACAACATGAAAATGCCAAAAAGTATGCATTCTGGTCAGAAACGCCGGCGGCGAGTAGTTCGTGGTAGTTGTTCCCGGACCCGCTCAATTCGCGAATTTGAGGCACAAACGTTTCTCCAGCTGGCTCCCGATTTGCCAACGGACTCCGCCACGCGAAGAACATTCTCAAGCTCCTTGATTCAAGAAACGAGTTGCAGATTCGTGCCCACATCGGACGAGCTTGTACAGCACGGTGGAGCTGGGCTTAATCCGTGCTTCTCATTCCGGAAATAGCGGCGTGCTGAGATAGCGTTCGCCGAGGTCCGGAAGGACGACGACGATTAGCTTGATCGCGTTCTCAGGTCGCTGGGCCACCTGGACGGCAACATGAGCGGCCGCGCCGGAACTGATGCCGCAGAGCACACCTTCCTCGCGCGCCAGACGACGCGACATGACGAAAGCGTCGTCATCTTTGACCTGGATCACTTCATCAATCAGGTCGAGGTTGAGGACCGCCGGGACGAAGCCAGCGCCGATGCCCTGGATCTTGTGCCGACCCGGTTTCAGTTCCTCGCCTCGCTTGCACTGGGTGATCACAGGACTGGCGATTGGTTCCACGGCGATGGCTTTGAAAGACGGCTTGCGTTTCTTGATGACGTCACTGACCCCGGTGATCGTGCCGCCGGTGCCCACGCCGGATATCAAAATGTCCACTTTTCCGTCCGTATCATGCCAGATTTCCTCGGCCGTCGTGCGACGATGGATTTCGGGATTGGCCGGATTCTTGAATTGTTGCGGCATAAAGGAATTGGGGGTCGCTTTTACGAGTTCCTCCGCTTTTGCGAGCGCACCGCTCATGCCCTTTTCTCCGGGAGTCAAGACGATCTCGGCGCCGAAGGCCTTCAACAGGCGGCGCCGTTCCACGCTCATCGTTTCGGGCATGGTCACGATGAGCTTGTAGCCACGAGCCGCGCAGGTGAACGCCAGGCCGATGCCGGTGTTGCCGCTGGTGGGCTCGATAATCGTGCTGTGCTGGTTGATCTTGCCATCGCGCTCGGCGGCGTCGATCATGCCGACTCCGATCCGGTCCTTTACTGACCAGATGGGATTGAAGCTTTCCAGTTTGGCGGCGACGGTAGCCGGGGCGCCATTTACGACGCGGCGTAGGCGCACAAGCGGTGTGTGGCCGATTGTTTGCGAGACATCATCGTAAATTTTGCCACGAAAGGATTGCGGAAAAGCCATTGATTATACTCCAAGAAAGGGTTGCCCTGAGAAACAGCACTGACACCAGCGCGAAACGCCAAGCGAGGCCCGCCGGCGCTTGGCGCTTCGGGCTAGTAGGCGCTTCAAGCTCGTGTCGCAGAATCACGCACATGATTCAGCTCGTTCCCGCCTGCCCAGCAAAGAAACCGACGTCCCAGTCGGCAATGAGCCGGTCGAAGACCCGCTGCCGCTCGGGAAGCTCGGGGCGCGCATGCCCGGCCGAGTTGTGGCTGGCAACAGGCTGCACGTGTGCCGGTGCGGCGTCCGTGGTGGCGACGCCCGGGCTACGCAAGCCGGACCGCATAGCAAGGGCATCCGTTCCCGGGGCGCCACACCTGCTGTCTGCTCGTGGCTCCCAGGCGGGCAACTCCGAAGCGATGGGCAACGCTGCGCTTCGTGGGGCACGGCCGCGTTCGCCCGGCTGCAATTCCACGGCCCCGATATCGATAACGAAGTTCACGATGCGGGGCAGGCCGCGCTGGTCGGTGCCGAAGGGGACCCTGTTATCGCCGGCGTCGACAGCGGGACTGGTAGGCAAGGGGCGCATCGTCTGCGTGGGGCCGCAGTAGTCTCCCAGCGGTTCGAGCTGGGGATCGATCGGCTGTTCCGCGGTGCCGACCAGGTCGGAGTCCGTGAAGCCCGTGCCGCCGCTACCGTCGCCGATCAGGTTGTGGCCCTGGCTGTCCAGGCGCCCCTGCACATCAGGGGACGAACCCGCGACGTTGCCGGCAATGATGGTATCAAGGGCGAAGGTCGTTGCGCTGGTACTGGCGGCAAGGACGCCGCCGCCGCTATTCGCAACGTTGCCGCTGAGAGTCGAGCTCGTGACGGTCAGCAAGAGGCGGTTAATGATGCCGCCGCCGCCGGACGCGACGTTGCCGCTGAGGGTGGAATTCGTGACGGTCAGCTCGCCCAAGTTCCAGATGCCGGCGCCGCCGAACGCGACGTTGCCGCTGAGGGTCGAGCGGGTAATGGTCCCGGCGCCACCAAGGTTCCAGATGCCGCCACCGCTGTTGGACGCAGTGTTATCGCTGAGGCTCGAGTCGATCATGGTCAGGATGCCGCCGCGGTTGCCGATGCCGCCACCAGAGGCGCCGCTGGACGCGACGTTGCCGCTGAGGGTCGAGTTCCTGATGATCAGCACGCACCCCGTTTCGTTGGAAATGCCGCCACCATCGACACGTGCGGTGTTGTCGCGGAGGCTGGAGGCGATGAGCGTCAGCGTACCGCCGGCGTCGTTCTCGATGCCGCCGCCGCGTTCACTCCCGTCATTGCCGCTGAGCGTTGAACCGGTGACGGTCAGGGTGCCATCGTTCCAGATGCCGCCGCCATCCGCATTGAAACCGAACGCGACGTTGCCACGGAGCGTCGAGCCGACGACAGTCAGCGTGCCGGCGTTCCAGATGCCGCCACCGGGTCCGCCGAAGCGGGTGGTGGCGTTGTCGCGCACGATCGTGTCGGTAACGGTCAGCGTGCCGGCGTTCCAAATGCCGGCGCCCTGGCCATTTCCGGCATTGCTGCCGACGGCGACATTCCCGCTAACGATAGAGTGGATGAGGGTGAGCGTACCACGGTTGGCGATGCTGCCGCCGGTACTTGGAGAATCGGCGGCGGTGGTCACAGTGTTGTCGCTGAGGATGGAGTCCGTGACCGTCAGGGTGCCGTCGTTCGAGATGCCGCCGCCACTGCCGGTGCCGGTGCTGGCGATCGCCGTATTGTCGCGAATGACGGAATCCGTGAGAGTCAACGTGCCGCTGTTGTGGATGCCGCCGCCGCTGGCGCCAGACCCTTCGGCGACCGTCAAACCTGCGATGGCCACACGGAACGTTGGGTCAATGCTGAACACCGTGGACGCGTGGCCGCCGCTCACCGTGATCATGGCGAATCCGGGACCCGTAATGGTGAGGTCCTTGGTGATGGTCAGAGTGCCGGTGGTCAGGGCGATGGTACCCGCCAGACCCGGCTCGAAATCCACCGAGCCGCCCGGGTCGGTGATGGCGATGGCCTCCCGCAGCGACCCGGGGCCGGTGTCCGCGAGGTTAGTCACCGTGCTTGGTAAGCAACGGTTCTCAAGACCTTCCAGACGCGGATGAAAACGCCCGGGGTGGCCCCGTGGACGGCGGACCGTCTCCGCGCGGGGGCATGACGAACCGCCTCGCCGGGATTTGCACCACGAGGTCAACCAGCGCATAAGGGATCTCCTTTGTCAAAGACAACTCGTTGTGACGTAAAGGACCAAATTAGGGATGTGCCAGACTGAGGGCGTTCCCCGCACCGATAGCGATGATATCGGTCAGGTTCTGCACGTGCACCGGGATTGGACTCGGACGAAAGGTGCCGTCACCCAGTTGACCGGCGCTATTGCTACCCCAGGCCCAGACGCCAAGACCCGGCCCGATGGCCAGACTATGGGCGCCGCCCGCAGCAATAGCGCTGATCTCGGTCAGGTTCCGTACGGGCACTGGGGTTAACCTGTCCGTAAACGTGCCGTCCCCCAGTTGCCCCTCCAAATTGAAACCCCAAGCCCAGGTGGTATCTCCACTGGAGTTCATGGCCAGGCTATGGCCACCACCCGCCGCGACGGCAAAGATGTCGGAAGGTAGGTTCTGAACGAGCACGGGCTCCAACCTGTCCGTTGTCGTGCCGTCACCGAGCTGCCCGAAGCCATTGAAGCCCCACGCCCAGACGTCTCCGTTTACCGTCAATGCCAGGCTATGGTCCGAGAAAGTCGCAATGGCGACCACCACATCGTTCAAATTCAGTACGGGCGCGGGCTCCAAATGGCCTGTCCGAGTGCCATCACCTAGCTGCCCGATGTGATTATCACCCCAAGCCCAGACCGTCCCGTCCGACGTGAGCGCCAGACTGTGGAGCCTGCCCGCCGCGATCGCCACGACGTCGGACAAGGTCGGTATGGGAACCGGTTCTAAGCGGTCCGTCGTCGTGCCGTCGCCTAGTTGACCGAAAGCATTCTGACCCCACGCCCAGACCGTGCCGTCGGCCGTGATGGCCAGGCTATGGGCCTGGCCCCCCGCAAGGGCAAAGACACCGGTTCCTGTCAGATTGTGCACGGCCACAGGGTCAAGCCGGTCGATGGTCGTGCCGTCACCCAGTTGACCCGACGAATTGCTGCCCCAGGCACAGACAACATTTCCATTCGTTGCCAGACCATGACCCCAGCCCGCCGCCAGGACAGAGATACTACCTATGTTGTGGACCGGTACCGGTGTGGGTCCGTACCGCTCCCCCCATGCATAGATGTCCTGAGCCAAAGCAGGCACGGACGGTCCGAGCCACACCGAGGCCGACAACGCCATCAGTGCCAGCAACGGAAGACGGGAACGCCGGGCCCGAGGCCGCGAGAGCACTTGCTGAACGCGTAACATGCCTTTACACCTTTCACCGCTGGAGAAATACCTGACGCGAAACAATGGTCGGCAGCCTGAATCCGCGAAAAGCCAGCCGGGCTGCCGCGCCTCGCCCTGCTTGCTGTATACTGTTAGGAGCACCCGTGCGGAACCACGGTTTCTCCATTTCCTCTACAAGCAAATAGCGCGACAAGCGCCGACTGTGACAGAATTCCTCGGAGGCCGATCATGGACACGGATCGCAACTTGCTTTTCGGCCTACTTGCTCTACAGGCCGACCTGATTGACACCACCCAGTTGATGGAAGCCTACACGGCCTGGGTAGCGCATAAGGACACGCCGCTAGCGGATATCTTGACGGAACGCGGCTGGATCACGACCGATGACAAGGCCGACATGAGGCGGGTCCTAGAACGCAAACTGAAGAAGCAAAACCAGGATCCGCGTGCAACCCTGATCGCCGTGCTGAGCGCCGACCTCCGGCTTTCCCTGGCAGCGCTGGACATGCCCGAGATCACCAAGACGATCGACAGTCTTCGAGAGGATGGCCCCGATGCTTGTCTGCCGATTCCGGCCGTGCCCTTGAGGCGCGAACGCTATACGCTGACGCGCCTGCACGCGACCGGCGGCATTGGCCGCGTCTGGGTAGCGCGCGATGAGCAGGTGGGCCGCGACGTCGCCCTGAAAGAGCTGCGTGCCGAAGGAGTCGGGCAAAGCCATCGGGCGCGATTCGTTCGAGAGGCGCGGATCACCGGCCAACTGGAGCACCCGAGCATTGTGCCGGTCTACGAGTTGAGCAGAAGGCCGGAGAGCCAGCAGCCCTTCTACACCATGCGCTTGGTTCAGGGTCGCACCCTCAGCACGGCAGCCGCCGCTTTTCACCATCGGCGGCACACGGGGAAGGCCAGTGCGCTCGACTTGCGCGAGTTGCTCAATGCCTTTGTGGCCATCTGCCAGGCAGTGGCTTATGCCCATTCCCGAGGCGTTATCCACCGCGATCTCAAGGGGGACAACGTGCTGCTCGGCGACTTCGGTGAAGCCCTTGTGCTTGACTGGGGACTGGCAAAGGTACGCACGCAAGACAACGGCGATCCGTCTCGGCGACCGGTAACGGTGAACCAACACGATGACACGCTGCAACCGACCCTCGAAGGACAGGTGCTGGGGACTCCCGCGTTCATGCCTCCGGAGCAGGCGGCCGGTAGAGGAGACCAGGTTGATGAGCGCGCCGATGTCTATGGCCTGGGCGCGATTCTCTATGAGGTGCTCACCGGCCAACCGCCCTTCGCCGCTGCCACTCTTCAGGACGTCCTTCTGAAAGTGCAGCGCGAGGAGCCGCTTCGACCTCGCGAGCTTTGGACCGGTGTGCCGCCGGCTTTAGAGGCAGTCTGCTTGCGGGCCTTGGCTAAGATGCCGGCGGATCGGTATGCATCGGCGCGCGATTTGGCTCAGGAGGTTCAGCGCTGGCTGGCCGACGAACCGGTGGAAGCCTATCCGGAGCCGTGGACCGCACGGGTTGCTCGGTGGGGGCGACGACACAGACCCATAATGACCGCCGCGCTGGCTCTCCTGGTAACAGCGCTCGTGGGATTGGTTGCTGGAAACTTTCTGATTGGCGAGCAGAAGGCACGGGCTGAATCCAACGCCCGCGAGGCGACAAAGCAACAGGGCAGGGCCGAGCGGCATCTGCACAGAGCGCAGGACGCAGTCTATCGCTACCACACCCAGGTGAGCGAAGAGGTGTTGCTCAAGGAGCCGGGCCTGCAACCCTTACGCAAGAAGCTGTTGGAAACCGCCTTGCAGTTTTACCAGGGCTTTGTTGAAGAAGAGGCCGGCAATCCGGCGGTGCAGGCAGAACGCGGAAGAGCCTACTACCGCTTGGCCCTCCTTAACACTGACATCGGCACTCAACCCCATGCCATCGAGCTCTTTCAGCAAGCCCGAACGATCTTTGAGGAACTGTCCGAGGGCTACCCGGACGTACTCAGTTATCGAAAAAACCTGGGGGAAAGTTACCAAAGTCTTGGCCTTTGCTACATGGCCACTGCTCAGACGGATCTTGCCGAAGGAACTTTCCAAAAAGTCATTGAGATTTTCCGGCCACTGGCTGATGCACCCTCCAGCGCCGACTGTCAAACAGACCCGAGAGAGGAGGTTCGGGGACCTGCAGAGTGGGACCCCGATATGCGCCGAGCGGCACAGAGGCGCTTGGCCATGGGCTACAACAACCTGGGGGTCTTATGTCGCAATACCCGCCGGCTCCCGGAAGCCGAAAGATTTTTCCAAGCCGGCCTGGATGTCCGCCTCGAACTGAATGCCGCACCCCCCAAGGTCCCCGCTTATCAAAGGGATCTCGCAGAGAGCTACAACAATCTTGGCAGTCTCTACCTCGAGACCAAGCGATTCGCTCCGGCCGAAGCTGCGTTACAGAAGGCCTTGGATATTCGCGAAGAACTGGCTCAGGGCGACGCTGCCAATCAGGAATATCAAAAGCTCCGGGCTCGCACCATCTATAATCTGGGAATCGTCTATCTGGAAATGCAACAGCTGAACTCGGCCGAGCGGGCTTTCACACAGTCGCGAGAAATCCTGCAGCGCTTGGCCGACGAGAACCCCACTGTCTCCGCTTTTCAATTTAGCCTAGCCGCTAGCCTTATAAACTCGGGCGGCTTCTATCACCGGATCAGCCGTCGGGCAGACGCTGAGCAGTCCTACAGAAAGGCGATCGCTTTGCTTGAGAAGCTGACCGCGGTGCATCGCACGAATATCGACTTCGCTGTGGCGCTCGGCAGTACCTACGGGAACATCGGCCTGTTGATTCTAGAGAGCGGCTCACCAGAAGCTGCGCAGGAATGGCTGGACCGGTCGGTTAGCAAGCTAGCGGACGTGCTCCGGGAAGATGAACGAAGTACTAGCGCACGACAGGCGTTGCGGAATGCCTATTGGTGGCGCGCGGAAGCTTTGAATGGATTGGAGCAGCACGAACAGGCGCTCACGGACTGGAGCATGGCTCTTGACCTCGATGACGGGAGCTCACGCAATGAGCTCCGGTTGCAACGTGCCAGGACGTTGGCCCGCCTGAAGGAACATGCGTCGGCCCTCGCCGAGGCGGATGCCGTCGTCGGCAGGAAGGATGCCGACGCGATCACGTTCTGCCGAGCGGCTCGCGTTTATGCGGTCTCGGCGGGCAACAGTGACGAAGCCAACGTGGCCGACCACTATGGTACCCGTGCCGTGGTCCTCCTACGCCAAGCCGTCGACCTAGGCTTCAAAGACCTCGCCGCTATCCAGAACGAGAAGGATTTTGCCGCGCTTCGCTCGCGCAAGGACTTCCAAGGTCTCCTGACCGAGCTCGAGGGAAAGCTGAACAAAGCGCCCGACTGATTCGGCGCAACGCGGTGGTTGGTCGGGACGAAGGGACATCGAATGAAAGACGAGCGCGGCGCAAGCCGTCTAAGCCGCATTTCCACCATCTGGGAGGCCCTGCGCCAGGCCCATGAAGGCACGGGTGGAGCGGCGGAGGAGGCTCGACGGCTCCTTGTCGAGCGCTATGGTGGAGCCGTCTACCGTTACCTGCATGCCGCCTTGCGCGACCCACACGCCGCGGAGGATCTGACCCAAGAGTTCGCCCTGCGCCTCGTCCGGGGGGATTTTCGCAAAGTGAATGCGGAACGCGGACGGTTTCGAGACTACGTAAAGACGGTCCTTTTCCGCCTGGTCAGCCGCCACCGCAAACGCAGGACGGCCGGCAATGTCATGGTGGCTCCTGATAGCTCCGAATTCGCAAAACTTGCTGCCCCGCAAGATGATCTCGATCGGTCATTCTTGGAAAGCTGGCGTGAACAACTTCTCAGCGGCGCGTGGGAGAAACTCGCAGAAGCGCGTCCAGCTTTCTACACGGTGCTGCGCTTTCGCTCCAACAACCCTGAAATGCCGTCAAATCAATTGGCTAAAGCGATGAGTGGTCAACTCGGCAAGGCAGTTACCGCCGAGGGGGTCCGGCAAACGCTACGCCGTGCACGTGAGAAATTCGCCGATCTGTTGCTTGAGGAAGTTGCTACGTCGCTCGAGTCGCCTACGGGCGAGAACGTTGAAGAAGAACTGCGCGAACTCAACCTGCTCGTGTACTGTCGGCCTGCCTTGACACGTTATAGTATCCGGAATCGGGATTAGCAACGCTGAGTGATCAGCTTCTGGCCAGGATCGAATAGAAGGGTAACGGGATTTAAGGCTGTAGTCGTCTTACGGCATTCGTGGTCAACTTGGATGTCGTACGTTTCTGAGCTGCCTGGGATATGAAATAAGCACAATTGAACCGGCCGCGGTGCGGGTTTCTTAGCGCCCGTTTTCAGGCTGATGCAGCGCGAGACAAGACCAAAAATGTCCGGGGTTGGCAACGGTGGCGGGGGTGTGAGAATGGTTGAGAAACGAACTGGCCTAAACCATTGGAATCTCGGAACTTACATAGTGACATTCGTTTCCGGTGAAAAAATACATCGAAAATTGGCTGACCGCCTGTGCCTTCGAAGGGAAAACTAATACTTAAAGGGTCATTCCGGTGTCAACAAAACGATTGAGGCAGCGCCCCGAATGGATTCCAACCGATCCGGGGACCGGAAAGTCCCGGAACCGGAAGGAATCGCCGAGAGCGGGCAATCAGCCGACAAATTTACGAAAATAGCGCGAGCGCCCGATATTCCGCGTGCGTTCTTTCCCTTAGGCTTTTTGTGTTCCAATCATCTTCTTGGGAAAGGAAGTGCATCATGGCACGCAAGTGGTGGCGGGTATCGGTGCAGCCAAAGTCTCAACTGACTCCCCGTAGGCCCCGGCGTCCGCGTTTTGATTACCGTCTTTATCTCGAAACTCTCGAAGATCGAACGGTGCCGTCGACAATCAACTGGACGAACCGCGGGACTTGTGTCATGGCCCCGTGCGGGGCGGGCACGGACAACGATAACTTTTTTGCGCGCTATGGCGCCAACGCGGCGGCCGCGCGGACGATCGTGAACACCACGATCACGGCCTGGCAAGACGTCATCCAGAACTTCAACTATCGCAACGTCGGCATGGCGGGATGGGCACCGGTGGCCAATACGTATTCGGTGAACATCCAGGCCATCGCCGCCCTCGGCAGTCTCGGTGTGACCACGTTCCCTGCAGGGAGTATCGACCCGGACGGCAAACCGTTCCAGGCGAATATACAGCTCGATGCCGCTGGGGGCGCCGCGGGATGGTACTTTGACCCGGTCCCGACGGATTACGCGGAATTCACCAACGTTCTGAGTCCGTTCGCAGGCTCGATGGGGCCGAACGGGAACGATTTCTACACCGCGATCGTCCACGAATTGGGTCACGCCATGGGCATGTCCGGCAATGCGGGCATGGCCATCCAACTATGGGGTCACCTGACCAACCCAGTCCCGGGTTGCCCGGCAACTGTCAGCCAGTTCACCTTCGCCGACGGGATCACGGTTGCCGCGATGGACACGGCCTCCGGCCTGCACACTTACCCCGGGCCTGCCTGCGGCGTACTTCCAGCCCACCCGAACGACCTCATGAACCCCGCCCTGCCGCAACGGACTCGACGCCTGATCTCCGATCTCGATGCCACCATCATCCGGGATGGATCCATCCGCCCCGGGGTCGCCGTGGGATACACGATTACGCTGCCTTCGACCATTCAAACTTTCCTGGCCAGCCTCAACCGCACTCCGGGCCCGTCCAACGGCGTGCTGACTGTGACGGGCAACCCCTTGCTAGGAACCAATACAATTACGATCGACCAGGTCGCCGCCAACGTTCGCGTCAACGTGAACGGCATGGTGGCTCAGTTCCCCTGGGCGAACGTCACATCAATCGTGGTCAATGGATCCGCGGGCGCTGACACCATCAACATCGAGAACCTCGCCGCCAACAAGCCGATGACCATTAACGCCAACAACGGCGACGACGACATCATCATCAGCCCGGTAGCCGGCGACCTCGGCAACATCCTCAGCAACATTACGGTCAACGGCGGCCAGGGGGACGACTCGCTCACCGTGAACGACCAGTCAGCTGCCGGCAATCGGACCTATACTGTAACCGCCACCAGCGTGGCACGCGCCGGCGGACCCACGATCACGTATGCCACGGTAGAAAATATAACGCTCAACGCGGGCACCGGTACCAACACCATCACGGTACAGAGCACCGCCGCGGGAGACGCCCTTGCCGGGACAAGGCCCGTTACCACGATCAACGGCGGGACGGGCCGGAACACGATCCAGGTCACGGGCACCGGCAATATGTCGAGGGCCGTGATCAACGGCGGCGGCGGCCCAGGCAACGTCATCGATGTCGCGGGCACCGGCAACGACTGCGATATGTCGGTCAACGGCGGCACCGGCAACGACAACCGCATCTCCTTCACGAACACCGGCAACGACTCGCACACGACGATCAACGGCGGCAACGGCGGCGGCAATCGCATCACCATCGCCAACACCGGACTCCGGTCGACGACGAACATCAACGGCGGCAACGGCAACGGCAATCGCATCACCATCAAAGGCGTTCGCGCTACCGGAAATATTCGAGCTGTCGGGGGGAACGGGGCCAGTCCCGGTACCGGAAACGAGATCGACGTAGGCGATGACAACAACACGCTGGACGGCATCCAGGGCTCCCTGCTCATCGACCCGGATTCCCCGACGGCGGACACGATCGTCGTCGACGACCAGGGTGGTTCTTCCGGCGAAACGTACACGATTACCTCCACTACCATCGATCGCTCCAGTGCGGCGACCATCACCTACGGAATTGTTCGCAGTGTCGTGGTCAATGGCAGCGATAACGATACCATCACGCTACGGAGCCTTGCCGCGGGCACGCTGGCCACGCTGGACGGCGGCAACGGTTTCAACACCGTCGTGTTGCCGCAGGACACGATTTCGACCACGCAAGTTACTTTCCAGAACCTCCAGGCTTTGCAGATCACCGGCGGCGGTCTGGACGTCGCCAGCCCGCTCAGCTTCCAATCCGTCCTCCTCAGCAGCGGCACGCTTCAGGGCAGCAGTACGTTGACCGCCACGGTCAACCTTACCTGGACCGGCGGCGGGATGAGCGGCTCGGGGACGACCAGGGTAGTAAGCGGTGCGAACCTTACCATCAACGGACCCTCGTCCAAAACACTCGACAGCCGCACATTGGAAAACGGCGGTTTCGCCACGTGGACCGGTGGCGACATTGTTGGAGGCACGGGAGGCCCCGGAACGGTCCACAACCTGGCCGGCGGCAGTTTCTCCGCTACCGGCAACTTGTCGGGCAACTTGGTCAACGACGGCCAGCTCAACCCAGGTGGCACGTTCAACCCAGGACTCGTGAGCATCAACGGCAACTTCACGCAAAGCGCGAGCGGCGCCCTCAACACGGAGATCGGCGGAACGGGCAGCTTGTTCGATCGCGTCAGCGTCAGCGGTCTGGTGACGCTAGCCGGCACGCTGAATGTCAGTTTGATCTACGGCTTCATGCCCGCGGTGAACGATAGCTTTCAGATTCTCACCTTCGGTTCCCGAAGTGGGGATTTCCAGACATATAACGGACTGCAGCTGGGGTCCAACCACTTCGATCCACGATACGACTCTTCCAGCCTCACTCTGGTGGTGGTCGGGTTCTCGTGCGGACCGACTTTGAGCAACGGCGGGTTTGAAACGGGAGATTTTACCTGCTGGACCCAGAGCGGACTGATGCAGTACACGTCGGTAACGGCCGACAACCCGCATACCGGTACCTACGCCGCACACAGCGGCGAGATCGGCGGGCTCGGCTTCATATCGCAAACCGTCGTCACGACCCCGGGCCAGACGTATCAGCTGACGTTCTGGCTCGCCCACAACTTCTTCGCTGCGGGCACACCGAACGAGTTCCAGGTGTCGCTTGGAGGCAGCGTCATCTTCGACCAGATCAATATGCCCAACTTTGCGTACACAATGTACTCGTTCAGTTACGTGGCGGCCGGCCCGACCACAACGGTTCAATTCGGATTCCGCGAGGACCCGTCGTGGTTCGACCTTGACGATGTGGCCTTCCAACCGTCGGGTGGTTCCCCGGGCCCGGGAAGTCGTGGTTTATTCGGTCCTCTGCTAACGGTGTCTTCCGCAACCGCAGTAATGAACCGTACCGTCGAGCCGGTTTCAGCCGCAGATTTTTGGACTGGGCCGACACTTTTCGAGTCGAGCCAACCGCACGAAGCAATCCTCCGGAATGAGTCCATTCATTCGGAGGCCGCATCGGCGAATGCCTTCCTTCCGATGCGGGCAACCGGCAGCGAAAATTGGAGAGACTGGGACAATCTCGACCTCGGGGACAACTTCCTTCAGGCTGTAGCAAGCGCGATGTTCGTCGAGAAATCGGGGACCCTCTTCCCACAGGGCGTATGAATCACGGGCCCCGGCCTTCTTTCTGGCTCATCAGAAACGCGATCAGGTCGACGAACTCGTCTTCCGTAAAGCGCTTCTCCAGCCCCTCCGGCATCGAGCTCAGGGGCGAGATGCGCCGGTCCTCGATGTCGGCCTTCGAGAGGATGTGTTTTTCGGCCTGGTCATCGGCCAGTGTTAACATCGTGTCGGTTTCCGCGAACTTCACGCCGGTTAACATCTTGCCGTTCTTGAGCGCGAGCACAAGCGTGCCGAAGCTTGGAGCGATGGTGCGGCTCGGCTCCAGGATCGACTCGACGATGTAGATGCGCGAGAAGCGGCTGCCGACACCGGTTAGCTCCGGCCCGATGCGCTCGCCCTGGTTGCCGAGGCGATGACACTTGAGGCACTGCGATTTGTCCACATCAAAGAACAGTTTGCGGCCGCGTTCCGGGTTTCCTGCCCGGTTCAGTGCGGCCTGCGTCAAGCGTTCGTGCTCCGCCGTGGCACTCTTGCGCCGGAAGCGCAGGTGGAACTCGGCAGGCGTGCCGGCGCGTTCAACCCGGACGAGCAAGCGGTTGGCGCCCATGGTCAACGTGCCGGCGAAGCGGTCGGAATCGATCTGGAACTTCCGGGCCTCGTCGCGCCGGTAGAGGGATTGGCCGTTGAGCCAGACCTGCAAGCTGCCGCTGCTCGACGCCAGGAACTCGACGGGCGTCGGTTCCGGCACTTCAACCTCCGTGTAGGCCAGCCAGCCGTACTTCGGGTCGCTCTTTCGCGCCAGGAGGATGCGCCCTTCCGTGCCCGCCGCGTAGAGCGTACGTTCCTCGTAGAAGGAAGTTGCGCCGACGAGCGAAAAGTCCTCGAACGCCGGGAGGAGAGCGGCCCAGCCCGACTCTTCGGTGGCCTTCCAGCGCACCAGAATCCCATGAGCGCCGTGTACCTCGGCGACAGCGCGGTCCAGCTCCTGGCGCTTGGCCGACGTCATCCCCTTGCGGCCCCGCCACGCCGTCAGCGCGCGCACCGCGGCAGTCAGCACGTCGGCGGACGGGCTCCGCTTTGCCAGTTCCATGACCGCTCCCGCTTGCTCGGGCCCACCCAGTTCACCGAGACACTCCAGGGCCTTGAGCTCCGGACCGCGATCCGCCAAGGCGGCGATAGCCAGTGGCACGACACGCGGCTCACGCAGCAGGCGGAGCGAATCGAGGCTCCGGCCGCGCACAACCGGATCCGCATCCTTCGCCAGGTGCAAGAGCGGCTCAATCGCCTGGCGAGCGGCCAGCTTCCCTGCCGCGCCGGCCGCAGCACGGCGCACGTCCAGATCCTTGTCCTGGAGCAATTGGAGCAACGGCTCGCGTGCTTCGGTTAACCCCATTTCGCCGAGCTGCTCGATGGCCGCGGCGCGCACTTCCGCTGCGGGCGAGGACAACTTACGCACGAGCAGGGGAACAATGGAAAGCCTGGGATGCCGGGCGGTACGGCGCAGCGCGTCAGCCAGGACCGGGCTGTCTTCCAGCGCCTGAGCGAGCGTGAATAGTGGAGCCGGCGCAGCCTGGTCGAGTCCGTCACAGAAAAGGGCGAGTGCTGCCATTCGGTTCGTGGAGCTGTGCCGTCGGTCACGAACAACTGTCTCCAGATACGGGTGGGCCTCGGCGGCCGGCTGGTCACGCAGCGAGGCAAGGACGGCGGCCACATGGACGGGCTGGTGTTCGTCCGCGAGCCACTTGCCCAGCGTCGCCAGCCGCACCGGCACTTTTTCGCGCTGCATGCGTCGCAGCGTAACGAGGCGCACCGAGCGATCCGGGTCGGCCAGCACGCGGTCGAGGGCCTGCGCGATCATCTCGGTTCGCTCCCACGCCTGCGTATTTACGGGGCGGGGCGCCGGCCGATAACCCCAATACACCCACGGGCCGGGCTTCTTGTAGACACGGGTCAAGGCATCCGCGTATTCAACTCGGCGCGCTGCATCCTTTTCAACGGCAAGCCGGTCGATCAGGCCGTCCACCACAACGGGGTCGTAGCGGTCGGCGAGAGCGCGCAGGGCAATGCCGCGCACCGGCTCGCCGCCGGGCCGGTCGAGAAGGTTCAGCACTGCCGGCCAATTCTCCGAGCGCCGGAGAGTTTGCATGGCCGCGTGGGCCAGCGCTGCGTCCGGTTTGACCAAGTTGTCCCGGAGCCAGTCGGGAGAGCCCGCCCAGCGCAGCCGGCCGAGCGCGATGATGTTCTCCAGCAACACGCGGCTGTCCTGGCCCTTTCCCAGGGCGGCCAGCCGTGCGGCAAGGTCGGCGTCGCCAGGGCCTGCGTCGAGCTTATGCTTTGTCAGCACGGGATCCGTGAGATCGCCAACGGCGCGGATGGCCTGGGCGCGTACGCCGGCGTCCGGATCGGAGTTGGCCACGCGTAGCAAATCGTCAATCGATAGGTCTTTGAGACTCGCCATAGCCCAGATCGCGTGCATGCGGCCACGAGGGCCGAGGCGGTTGCCAGCCAATGCGTCGCTCAGCGTCGTTGATCTTACTCCCTGAATTTGCTCGAAGGCCGCCACAATTAGACTGATGCGCCGTTGTGCTTCACAGCGTTCGTAGTAACTTTCCGAATCGAGCTGCGCCATCCACTCCTCCTGTCCATCGGCCTTCGGTTTCGGTGCCTCCTTGCCTTTGCCATCACCGACGTAAGCGATGTGATAAATGCGTCCGCGGCCGCGCTTCGGCCGCTGGCCATCGGCCCAATCGGAGACCATTAGCGTGCCGTCGCGCTGCACAACCAGGTCAGTCGGTTTGAAGCCATAAGGGTCTTTAGGGGCACCGGCGGCAAACTCGATCTCCTTCACGGGCGCGAAACCGCTGCCGGCGCGGCGCAGCTGATAGCGCACGACCGAGCGGCCCCACTCGCAGAAGAACAGGGCGCCGCGATACTCCGGCGGGAATTGCCGCTCCAGATAACAGACTCCGCCGGCCGAGGAGCCCAGGCCGAGGTCGGCGAGGGGCGGCAGTGCCTCGTGCGGCCGCTCGTCATAGAGATACGGATAGCCGTGGTCGGCGCCGAAGAAGCTGTGACAGACGCGGATCATGTAGGTGCCGCCGTCATTTTCATTATCGCGCACGAAGACTTTCAGCTCGGCGTCGAGAGCGACATCGTAGATGTTGCGCAGGCCGGTGGCGAAGATGTGCAAGTCGCGGCCATCCGGCCGGCAGCGGAGGATGCCGCCGCCATGCAGCACCAGGCGGTCGCCCTCCGGCCGACGGACGTCGACGCCGTTGTCGCCCATTGCCAGGTAGAGCCAGCCGTCGTGTCCGGCGACTACGCCATTGGCACAGTGCAACCGCACCGGGTTTTGCTCGGGCGTCAAGCCCAGACCCGTCAAGAGGTCGCGCCGTTCATCGGCCACACCCTTGCCCTTGGTGTCGCGCAGCGCGGTCAGGAACGGCGCGTGCATGACATACAGCGTGCCGTCGCGGTAGGCAAGCCCTTGAATGGAATTGAAGCCGTTTGCAAAGACGGTTGCCTTGTCGGCATAGCCGTCGCCATCGGTGTCCTCGATTAGCCGGATCTCATCGCGGCGGATGATCTCAGTGCCGAGACCGGTCATGTAATCCACCGCCACAAAAAGCGCGCCCGGCCGCGGCCCGATGCAAATGGCGGAAGGATACTCAATGAGCGGATCGCAAGCGAACAGCGTCGCCTTAAAGCCCGCCGGCACTTTCAGCGGCGGAAAGCGTTTCTCCGTCTCCGGGCCGGTGCGAGGCGGCTCGCCGGCCGGCAGCACTGTTATGCAGGTTCCCAGCAGCAGCAAGATGATCGCAATTGATTTCATGTATGTGCAGTCATCGCCGTTAATTGAACTTCATTAGCATCTGGTCCGCCACGAACTTGTGCCCCGCGTCGTTAAAGTGGTTACCGTCGTAAGTAAGGATGCCGTTCGGCTTGTTGTCGGGGTTGTTCTTCTTCCAGTGCGCGATGAACGCCTTGCGGAGATCATTGAGCGGGACCTTCTTCGCCTTCGCCACCTGCCGTTCGATTTCCGCGAACTCGTCCAGCTTGAGGTCGTCCTTGTTGGTGCCGTCGTGTTTTTCGCCCACACTGGTGAGCGTACACTGGATGACTTGGATATCGGCCTTCTGCAGCTTGTCGATGAGCTCCTCCAGGCTGGTCCCGAACAAGTCCTTGGAAATCCGCCGGGCATCGTTACAGCCGATCTGGATGACGACAATCGTCGGCTTCTTGGCAATCACATCCTTGTCGACCCGTTTGAGCAGATCGGGAACGGTATGGCCGCCGGTAGCCACCCAGTCCACTTCGATGTTCTTGTCCCTGTGGGTCGCTTGCAACGTCTCCCGAACGATCCGCACATAGCCCTTGGTGACGTGCACCTTGGGCTGCTCTTGGCCGGCCAACGCGGTGAGCGAATCGCCGAAGAAGATGATGCGATCATCTTTTTTCAGCTCGACTTTCTTATCAGCCAGGTCCTCGTCCGCCGCCGCGCCGCACGACGTGGCCAGCAGGAAACCAAGCGCAAGCGACAACAACAGAGCAAGCCGGCGCAACACCAACATCGTACAGTTCCTCTGCGCAGGGGATGATATGTAAATAGTATAGTCGCCAGCAACAGATCCTTGCCAGGCGTTGCCGAACAGGACTACGATAACGCTATTGTGCTCCGTGTCAACTTCGGAGAAATGCTTCCATGCGGTGTCTTTGCAGCTTCGTTCTTCTCGTGCCCGTCCTTACTGGCTCGGTGATGGCTGCGGATCAGCCGGCCGTCAAAGTGCTCTTCGACTTTGAAGAGGCGCCGGACCTCAAGGCCTGGACCAATCTCGCGCTGCCCGATGCCAAGGAGAAGGAACCGCCCGCGAAGATCGAGCTGTCCACCGACCACGCCACATCCGGAAAACGGAGCCTCAAGGTCACGTTTTCCGGCGGGAGTTGGCCGACCATCACCACCACGCAGGTCGTGGACGACTGGCTACCCTACCACACGTTCCACGCCGACGTCACGGTCAGCCGGCCGTGCCTGGTCGGCTTTACCGCCCTGCAAGAAAAGAGCCAGCGGGGAGACGGCTACGATCGCTCGATCAGCCGTTGGACGAAGACGGCGTTGCTGCAACCCGGCACGAACCGGGTCTCCGCTCCGATCCACCCACCGAACCAGAATGCCATCCACGCCAAGTGGGGCAAGGTTGTCCGTTTCGAAATCTTCATGTATAACCCGCATGACGGCGAGTCGATCTGCGTGGACAACATCCGGCTCAGCACCGAAAAAGAAACCGCCCCGTCGTCGAAGGTGCGTTTCACGGTGGCCGGTACAAACTGGGAACTGTTCGCGGTTTCCTCAGCCACATCGAACGCCTCCGCGAATGCGGTAATCGAACTGGGGAAGAAGCTTAAAGACCGCTGGACCAGGCCCGAGGCCAAGACGGTGGCCCAGATTGAGAAAGAAGTCCGGGACCAATACGCCGAGTTCAAGAAGCAGCATCCCCGAGCGGTGCTGGCGATCCTGCGCGACGGCGAAAAGGGCTACGATCCAGCGCAGCCGGAGAAGGTGTACACCGGCTGGAAGGATGCGCATGTCAACAGCCACGGGCCGGATGGGAATTATGTAGGACGCGCTCGAAACACGGGAAAGGCCGCCTCACTGGAGATCTTCATGCGCCATCGCACAGCGCTCTTGCGCGTGGACCTGTCCAGCATCCCGCAAGGGGCCGAGATTCTCACAACGCGGCTAATCATCGTGCGCGCATCCAGTGGCAAGATGAACAACCCGGAGCAACCCAACCTGTGGGTGGTGGAACTGTGTAACCGGCCGTGGGAAGAGTACGAGGTGAACGCCTTCCAGTATGCCAAGGACAAGTTTTGGAAGGAGATCGGCGGCTTTCACTGGGGCGAGGACCCCGATTTCTTGCCGATCTTCCTCGCCTACGGGCCTGGCCAACCGGAGGTCAACTGCTGGGACTTCGCCGAGGCCGTCCGCTTTTGGACCAGCGGCAAGCACCTTAACCACGGATTCATGCTGCACGGGGATTCCAAGGATTACATGATTGCTCACACTCGTGAGGCAACAGCAATCCAGGATCGACCGGCGGTGCTGGTGATATACGATCCCAAATAGTGTTTCAAAAAACTGTAACAATCCGGCCGGCTCAAGCCAGTATCGTTATAGAGGCGGCTCACGAACTTCGGAGCGAACTTTGATGACAGCAGCCAATCTGAACAGGGTTGTCCGGCACCTTCGGAGCATCCTGGAGACGCAAGAGGTTGCGGGCCTCCGGGATGGCGAACTGTTACAATGCTACGTCCAAAAGCGCGACGAGGCAGCCTTCGCGACGCTGGTGCGCAGGCACGGCCCGATGGTTATGGGCGTCTGCCGCCGCGTCCTGCATAATTTGCACGATGCCGAGGATGCGTTCCAGGCCACTTTCCTGGTGCTTGTCCGCAAGGCATCGTCCCTCCTTTCGCCGAACACGGTCGGCAATTGGCTTTATGGGGTGGCCTACCGCACCGCCCGCGAGGCCAAACGGACTGCCATGCGGCGGCGGGAGAAGGAGGCGGCCATGGTGCACCGAAACCAGATCGCGGATGATATCTGGGCTGACCTGCGGCCCGTGCTGGACCAGGAGTTGGACCAGCTGCCGGACAAATACCGTGCCGTGGTCGTGCTTTGCGACCTGGAGGGTAGGACCCGCAAGGAAACGGCCCGGCACCTCGGCTGGCCGGAAGGAACTGTGGCGGGCAGATTGGCGCGGGGCCGAGTCCTGCTGGCCAAACGGCTGACTCGGCGCGGCGTGGCGCTTTCCGGTGGGGCTCTGCTGGCGCTGTTGTCCGAGAATGCTTCAGCCTGCGTGCGCGCTTCGGTGGTGTCATCTACGATCAAGGCCGCAAGTCTCTTTGCGGCAGGGCAAGCGGCGACCGCGGACGTGATCTCGGCTCGGGTCGCCATTCTTACAGAAGGGGTGCTTAAAACCATGTTGTGGACTAAACTCAAGACCGCAATCACGATCCTGCTCGTAGCAGGTATTGTCGGTGTCGGATCCAGTGGTCTTTTTTACCGGACACAGGCAGCGGAACCGGCGAACCCACAGAGAGAGGAGCGAACGAGCGAAGAATCGCCGCCGACTCTCGCATCGCTGGCGAAACAACTCCAGCGGCTGCAGCAGTCGGTGGATAGTTTGCGAGAAGAGGTCAAAGAGTTGCGTGCAAACTTTGGACGCGGGCCGGATCGGGAACGTTTGGCCGTCCCTCGCGCGCCTGCCCTTCCCGATCGCCCTGGGGCACGGCCTCCCGTTGTGGATCCGCAACCGAACCGGCCGGCCAACGAGTTGAAAAGGACGCCCGGCGCCGGCAGGGAGTTGCCAAAGCTGCCGATGGGCGCCGACGGCAGGGACTTGCCGAGGTCGCCGGTTGCCGACAGCGAGTTGCAGAAGACTGTGGATGCCCTGAAAGAAGAGGTTTCGCAACTGCGAGAGGCTCTGAGACGGCAACGAGCGGTTGAAGAGCCGCGCCGGCCGGCGGGTCCGCCACCGGAAAGAAATGACGACCGGAAAGGGAACAGGGAGCCCTGACCGGGATGCCTTCGCCGAATGATCGCAGCCACTTCCAACTCGCTTCATAGTCCGGACGGTGCCTGCTGGGCTGGTGACGGATGCCGTCCGGAGATGGTGTTTCTCCACAGCAGTCCAACAAGAATTTGACTATTCCGTTTTGTCATGCTGTCTTTTCTGATCTAAAGTTGGACAGGGGCAACGGAATGTCGGATTGACAATATCACGAAATCATCCCGACAGAAAAACACTGGATAACGGGACATCGCTGTGAAAATAGGCCCTCAAGCGATTGTCTTTTTCGTCCTGCTTGGCAGCCTGATCGCTGTCGGAATATGTTTTTCATCAAAGTGCACACGCGGCTAGTTTATATGCTCTTGAGCGGCCTTGTCGCTGTAATTGTGCGCGTGGCCGTTGTCGGCGTCGGGCATGCTTACACTCCCATGGAGGGAGGCCTAGAGCGCGAACACGTTATCGTGTCAGTTTTCGACGCGATTGTTTACCAGGTGGAACCGGAAACCGGCAGTAACGCCACCTTTGTGGTCCAGGGCTTACAATGGGGCTTCCTGACTTTCTTTACGGTCGCGGGAGGAGCCACAGGACAGGCACTGTCGGCTCTCGCCTCCAGATAATCAGCTGCTGCTTGACACATCACGGCTTTGACGGAGAACGAATGATGAAAACACAATTGATTCAAATTGAGCAAGATAACCTTAAAACGCGCGAAGCCTCTGACCTTGGCAACCAAAGCGCTGTTGAGCCAGATCATAGCGCCGGACCGACCATCATTCAAATGATTGGCAATACCGCTCTTAAGGAATTCGCATTCCAACAGCAATCAAATTCTCAATTATTTAAACCCGGTGATTTCGTACGGCTAAGAAATAGTGATCAGGAGTTGATGGTTGAAAGTTATGTAGAAAGCGGAGTCGTAATCTGCTCTTTTTGGGAAGGAATCACCCGAAATAAAGACCGGTTTTCGGAAACTGCATTGGAAATAATTCCGTATCTCGCGACTTTGTGACCGGCCCGATCTTTGGGCTCCTTCAACCGCAGGAACCCAATCCTTCCCATTCTCACACCACAGATCCATCACCAAATCGTGCGGTGACTACAACATACATGGATACCGGCGATCTTGGGGTCTCCTTATTGACGATTGACCCCGATAGTCGGCGGACTATATTTTGTGTACTTTATTTAAATTACCTTGACTTCGTAGACAACTTAATTTACCGTACTCTTCTGTGCTACTTTCTTGCTGTCTATATCAGCGTGCGCGAATCGGCTGGACCTTAGCCCGAAGCGCCAACGAGGACCTCGCGGGCGCATCGGGCTAAGGTGCAGCACGCTTGTGCACGGTCATTTAGGAGGACCCACGAAATGAGGAAGCTTTGCGTTTTCGCCCTGATTGCGATGCTGGCTAACCTGGTTCTGGAAAAGGAATTATTGGCCTGCTGGGGCCGGCTCAGAATCCATATTTGCAAACCCTGCCAGGACTGCCGTGGCTATGCCGAAATGTGCGCTTCGGCTCCTATTGCTGCATACCCACTCAGTGGGATACACCCCTTAGAGGCGTGCGATGCCGGTTCAAATGCAACTGGGGCGCCGTGTCGCATCGAATGTCCGGGTCCCTGCTACGCGGTGGTCATTGACGGCGTGTGCACAGCCGGTTGCGTAGAGTTAGGCACTGGAAAACTTCCAGCGCGGGCCACTACCGGCACCAAACAAATTGTAAATGGTTTGCATGTCAAAAACTGTCCCTTGAAATATGTCGACGCGCTACTCGGGTTTCAACACTGGACGCTAGCTAAATACGACCAACAGCAATTGGAGACGCCGTATACGGTACGTACCACTTCAAAAATGACAGTTGAACAGATTGCGCGGTTGTTCCACCAAAACCCTACGCCCCGTTAGGAGGGCCAACAAAATGAGGAAGCTTTTTGTTCTCAGCCTGATTGCGATCGTGGTTAACTTGGCACTGGAGAACGAATCACTGGCCTGCTGGGGCCGACTCAGAATTCATTTTTGCAGAACCTGCCAGTCAGATCCTTGCTATCGCGAGACCTGCGATGCCGGTCCTGATGCGTCTATGAAACCGTGTCGAATAGACTGTCCTGCTGCTTGCTATGCGGCCGTTATAAATGGCATGTGCATTTGTGGCTGTGTAGACGGCAACGTTCCAAGTCTGGCCACGAGTGGCGCCGAGCAGACTATAACCGGTTTGAACGTCAAAAGATGTCCGTTGAAATATCTTGACGCTCTATTAGGGTTTCAAAAATGGAACGTAGATCAATACACGCCACAACAATTGGGCATAGAGCAGAATATTAACATCAGGAAAATGAAGGTTAAAGACATCGCCAAATTGGTCAAAAAGAGCATACCTTGATCCCTTTCAGGGTACAGTCTTTGCCAGCCGAAAGCCGGCGTTTCCTGGAAAGCGCCACGGCTCAAGAAAATTGCGGTCCGCCGAGCGCACGCTCACCACCGGATGGTTAAATGAGCCCCCGCGCAACACCTGCCTGTCATCGTCCGTGATCAGCAAGGGCAATGGTTGACTTTCCTTGTCCTTGGCCTGACACCATTCCCAAGCGTTGCCATGCATATCGAAAAGCCCGAGCTCGTTCGGCTTGAGCCGGGCAATGCGGTGGCTCCGGTTATTGGAATTGAGGCTATGCCAGGCATACTTGGCTGCCAATTCCTCCGTGGCTCCAAAGGAGAATCTCGTTGCCGTCCCGGAACGGCAACTAAATTCCCATTCCATGTCGGTCGGCAGACGATAGCCGGTCCGCTGCAGGCATTGCGGCGCAAGTTTCATACCTTTTGCATAGAAGCCCTCCTCGTTGGGTAGATAGCACCACTGCTCTTGGGGTATTCCCTCCCTTTCGCTCAGCCAATTACAGTATTCTGCAGCTTCATACCAGGTGACGCTGTTCACCGGGCAATCACCCGATCGCACAAAGCTCTCGTATTTCTTAGGTTCTTTTTTGCGTGCCTTGCAGAAGCGGAGAAATTGCTCCAGCGTCGCCTCCTTGGAAGCGATTGCAAAAGTCCGCCGAATTTCTTCTTGATGCCGTTCTTTTCCTTCACCCATCCAAAATTGTCCCGGTCGCGGAACAATGACGAACGATTGACCTTCACGATTGAGAAACCACTGCCTGGCGCCTTCTATTTTTCCAGTTTTCAACTCGTTATCGATTTCCTTGAGCTTATCCTGCTGGTTCCAGCGGCCGAGCACCCACTCAACTGCGCCGTGGAGGCCCGAATTAATATCAGCGCGGTACATTTGCAATAGTTCTGCGAGCCAGGGTTGTCGTTCATCCGATGGCAATTGATCCATATCGAACTCGCCCAGGGCAAGAACCAACGCGATCCGAACCGAAACATCGCTCTCACTTTCGAGGTGGCCAAACAACAGTTTGGGATCGATTCGTGACGGAGCAAGCTGATGAATCAAGTAACTCCGGACAGTCGGGTCGGGGCTTTGCCGGAGAACCTGGCGGAACCGGTCGTACTGGCCCATTCGAAGAAGTGCCAGAGCAACGTTGGCCTGCTTTTTCGCTAACGCGACTTTGGCGCTTTCCTCAGCATCCGCGGGAATTTCCTTGCCCAGCCGTTTTTCCAACACTTCGAACATCTGCGATTCTCCGTTTGCATAAATGGCATAAATCCTGGTCGCTGCCAATCGCTCGAGGTCGACTCGGCGCTCATCTTCGAGCAAGGACGCCAGGGGCGGCAACAAGAATTTCTTGACCGGCAGCAAGTAATCGGCCCACTGGGCGAGTTCGAAACCATTCTTGTGGATCAGCGTGTTGGCCACATCACGGCTAACATTCTCCCAGCGCTTATTACCGCTGTCATAACTTGCCAGGGCGCAGGCCGCCCGTAAGCGTAGCACTGCATCGTTCGATTGGTCCTCCGAAACCGCCCACAAGCGCTCCTTCAGTTTATCCTGGTGGTCGAACAATGCTTGCCGGATGACGGGGACTTCATGCGCATCGCCTTGCAGCAGCCGCTGGTAAAGGTACTCCATTTGGTCGGGGTCCACCGGCAGCAGCGCCAGGCTGAGGTGTAATTGCTTGCGTGCATCACGGTTCTCCCGTGCCCGGGCGAAGCCTTCGCGTAACAAAGGGTCAATCCGCGCGCGATGGGGAGCCATTTCTGCAACAATGCCAGCGACTTGGGTCGTTTCGGACTCCAACAAACGATCGATAAGCGTTTGGACATTCCGCTGTTTGAGCTCCTGCTGATGAGCGTGCACCAACACCCAGCTGCCGACGCCAACGAGCAGCAGAAAAATAACGAAAGCCGTGCTGCGCAAGATATGGTGCCGGCCTGCTTTGCGGATCATCTGCTGCTGCGGCGCGGTCCAATCGCGCCGATGCGTGAACAGCCAAATATTGAGCCATTCCCCCAAGGGTGGCAGGTACCGGCTATCCCGCCGGGAGTTCCATAAGGCCCCCCACTCATCCAAGCGCATTGCGGCACGGCCGCGCCTGGTTTGTTTTTGCTTGCGAGTAAGCCATTCGGTGAGAGAATTCACAAGATAGTCATGCGTGAGCTGGTAGTATCGGAGTGTCGCAGGTCGCGGTGTTAAACTTGCATCAGACTCTGCGTTGGACTCGATTGGAGTGATCAAGCGGACTTCGCCATCGAGAATGCGAATCAAGTCGTCGAAATCCTTCGGCCGGCCGACGTAGCCCGATACTTGCAGCAACTCCTGTTGCGAGTGCATGTGGCCCTTGATATCGGTCCCTGCCTCGGGAAGGAGGGCTTTCAACACCGACTGAGCCGCTTTTTCATGCAGGCGGTGGGCAGGCGGGGCGGTTGGAGCGGAGAAGGTCTCGTCGAGGAACGTGACGCCGACGCCCTGGGTGCCGCCGACTTGTTTGAGCGTAGCAGGCAGCCACTGCTTTCCCTTGACCATCTCGGCAAACAAGGCGAGGCGCACGGAGACAACCTTGCCGTTTTGCGCCAGGCCGGCAACCGCCTGATCCAGGAATGCATGTTGCTCCCTCGAGCATTGGTCGAGATTGTCCGGCAAGCGGCCATAGGCCCTGCCGAATGCGGACAGAACCTTGCGCGCGTGCAGCAGGTCGAAGAGATCGACGGCGGCAGAATTCTCGCCCTCCACCAAACGGATCTCCAGCGCCTGCATGAACCGGGTTGCAGCCATCCAGAAATCATCGCGGACGAGAATGACGCACTGCAAGCGCGCGCCGTCACAATGCCGCAATGCCTGGACCAGTTCCGTGGTTTCTTCGATACGCTGCGCATGGAGCCACTGCTCGAACTGATCCAGGACAAGCAGAATCTTCCGGTCCGATCCCAGGAACCGGCCCTGCCTGAGCGCCGCCAGCGACTCCACGAGGCCCCAATTGGCGGGCAAGTCGCCCAGCTCGCGCCGCAATCCTTTCACCAGGTGCGCCTCGGTTTCTTGGGCGGTGGCTTCCACATAAAGGGCCGTTACCGCCTGGGACAATCTCGGCAAGAGACCTGCCTTGATGAGCGACGACTTGCCGCAGCCCGATGGCCCATAGATCAGCCCCACCGAGAAACGGCCGTTGGGGTCGGCCGTTTCGATGCGGCTCTTCCAAAACCGGATGCTGTCGGGCAACCCTTCGCGGTCGCGGGGGCCAGGCAACAATTCGAGAAAAAAGTCTGCATCCGCCGCATCGAATGACCGGAGCCCTTTGGGTACAACCTTGAGCGCGTGCAGGTTGAAGGGAGTCGGCAGGGGGCTGGGTGTGGCGGTGGCTGCGTCGGCAGCGTGCGGGTGCCGGCCCACGAGCTGGGATTTGTCCTCCGCCGATGTTCCCGCAAGGAATTGCCGCAGCTCGTCGGCGAAGTCCTTGGCGGTCGTATAGCGCTCCGAGGCCCGCTTCGCCAAGGCTTTCAAACAGATGCGCTCGAGCGCCTTGGGAATGCGGTCGTCAATCTGCCGCGGCGGACAGGCCTCGAGGCCGGCGATCCGTTCGAGGAGTTCATCCCGGGTCGTCGCGTGAAATGGCCTCCTTCCGGTGAGCAGCTCGTAGAAGACGACGCCGAGACTGAAGATATCCGAACGGCCATCGACCCGGTGGCCTTCGCCCCGCGCCTGCTCAGGACTCATGTAGGCGGGGGTCCCGGCAAAGCGTGGTCCCTTGCCGACATCCTGCTCCCGGAGGGCGAGCCCAAAGTCCGCGACGAACGGCTTGCCGACCTTGTCAAGCAGGATGTTGCCCGGCTTGATATCTCGATGGAAAATGCCCCGGGTATGGGCGTAATGGAGGGCATCCGCAACGGTGGCCACTAATCCGGCACATTCTTCCAGGGACAGAGGAGACGTCTTGACTTTCGCCTGCAGATTGCTGCCGTCGATGTACTTCGAGACGACAAAGCATGGAAACTGTTCGGTGCTGCCGACATCGTAAACAGGCACGATGTGCGGGTGGTCGAGGTTGGCGACGGTACGCGCCTCGGTCAGGTAAGCTTCCGCATCGTCGGCCTCGGCCACCAAACGGGCGTGGGGCACCTTGATCGCCACGGGCCGGTTCAACTGCTCGTCGTGTGCCAGATAGACCAGCCCGAAGCCGCCTTTGCCAAGTACGCGTTCGGTGCGGTAACGTCCGATCCGGCCCGGTGATGTGGGGGGATCGGCATGCTCGGGCAGAGGTTCCGCCCGGCCGGATTCAGGAGCCCTCTGAATCGGTTTGGTCATGAAAAACTGCTACCGGTGGCGGCCGTGACAAGCGCTGTCAACGTATCGAGTAGTGTACCAGGACTGGAGGAATTAGTCATTGGTCATTCGACCTCGTTGAGTTATTAGCTGCTGGTTATTAGTTATTTGTGGTCTCCAGAGGGCGGGGTTCGTTGTTAAAGGGGGCAGGAGCTGAACGTGCGAAGCAAATGCAAAATGAAAAATGCAAAATCCAGCAAATAAGAATGGTTGTCTTGCGGGCGGGAATAGGTAAGACCTTTATGGAACCATAACAGCGTTGGTCTTTCCGATCTTCAATAAATCTTTTTGCAACCCCCACACAATCCTCACAGTTCATTGACAAGCTCACCATGCATGGATTCGAGCAGCATTCCAAGGAAAGGACGCGCATAAGTGAGCACACATGCGATTCAACGCGGCTACAACGATGTGGTTGCCGCCCATTACGACCTTGACCCCCAAGCTGTCATTGGGCGATCGCTCGGGCGGGCTATCTCTCAAATTCGAAGCGAACGTCTCCTGGAACAAAGCACGGATCGGCTCCGGGTGCTCGATCTGGGGATGGGCACCGGGCTGTTCCTCACGCAGTTGACGGCCGTGGGTGGAGACCGGATTCAGCCCTTCGGCCTTGATCTGGCAGAAAAGATGGTCGAAATGGCGCGCCGCCGCCTTCCCGACCTCATTGCCGAAGTTGATGACGCGGCCAAGCTCGATGAGCTGTTCCCGGGCCATTCGTTCGATCTTGTCTGCAGTCACTTCATCACCGGTTTTATCCCGATTAGTTTGCTGGCGCCGAAGATATGGAGCCGGCTCGACGAGGGCGGGTACTGGTCGCTGGTCGGCGGGACGCTGGCAGGGTTCCCGGCACTTCGGGCCAAGGCCGACAGCGGCATCGCCCGCTGGCTGGCCGGTGCCGGTTCGCGAACTTTGGACGACATACTAACCAACCCAACCGACCAGGACGACGCCGTGCGCACGATGGAGGAGAACGGCTTTGCGATTTGTGCGGCGGAAACGTTCAAACCCGTGCTGGATTTTCGGGACTTCGATGAATTCATGGAATTTGGCTACCAAGGCGGCTGGTTCACGCCGATCCTCGAGGCGCTCGGCGTGCACAAGTCCGGGGCGATCAAGCGCTGGTTGGCGAATCGCCTGCTTTTCCCCCTCCAGGACCATCATGACATCGTGATCGTGCTAGCCCGGAAGGCGAAGAAGTAGCAGCGTTGCCCGCACAAGGAGACTCACAAGGAGATGAGTTGCGGTCGGTCAGGGAGAGACGTCCGCGGCGACGAAGGTGAGATCGCAATCTTTTGGAGGGATTCTGATGCGCATCGCCATCATTGCTGAAGTGTTTTTGCCCAAAATCGACGGAGTCGTGAACCGGACGCTCAACCTCATCAGCCACCTCATCAGGTCGGGGGACGAATTGTTGGTCATCTGTCCCCAAGCCCCCGGATGCAGCGATTTTCCGGTCCGGATAGTAGACGTACCCAGTTTTTCCTTTCCGCTGTACCCGGAGTATCGAATCGGTCTGCCGGACCGGCGGCTGGCGCAAGCCATCAGGGAATTCGCTCCCGAGGTGATCCATTACCTCAACCCGTTTGCGTTCGGGTTCCGCTGCCATGATGTGCTCCGCCGGGCCCGTCTTCGAGTGCCAACGGTGTTCTCGTTCCACACGCTGTACGGGGAGTTTGTGAAACAATACAAGGGCCTCAAGGCTCTGTCGAACGTGCTCTGGTGGTTAACTCGCGAGTATCACAATCGGGCCAACCTGAACCTGACGGTTTCCTCGGCCATGCAAGAGGACTTGGTGCGCCGGGGCTTCCGGCGGGTCGAGCTATGGCCGCCGGCGGTGGACAGCGATTTGTTCCATCCGAATCGCGCCAGCGCCGCCATGCGGTCGCGGCTGTCCGGCGGACAAGCGGACCGGCCGCTATTGTTGACGGTTTCTCGGTTGGCGCCGGAAAAAAACGTCGCATTCCTCGCCGACTTAATCGCGCTCTTACCGGATGTTTGCCTCGCCATCGTCGGGGATGGGCCGGAGCGGGCAGCACTCGAATGCCGTTTCGAGGGCACCAATTCCCGGTTCCTGGGCTATCTCAGGGGAGAAGAATTGGCGTCGGCCTATGCCTCCGCCGATGCATTCGTGTACGCTTCCGAAACGGAAACCATGGGGAACGTTGTTCTCGAGGCGATGGCTTCTGGACTCGGGGTCGTGGCACCGAACGCTGGCGGCATTCCGAACCTGTTGTCCCATGGCACTACCGGGTTCCTCTATCGCCCCCGAGATCTGCAGGGTGCCTTGCAATTCACGCGTGAGTTGCTGGCGGACCATGAACTTCGGAGCCGGGTGGGCCAGGCTGCCCGGCAGGCGATCGAGGAGCGCAACTGGGAGCAATCGGTGGATCGTGTTCGGGAGATGTACGCAGAGGCTGTGCGGTCCGAGCGAAGCCCCGACTGGCGCTGGACGTGGCGCGACCGAATCGCCCAGGCCACCATAACGGCCCTGGTTTCGGCGTTTCGATCGGTGCCAGCGAAGCGTAAGCAAGGCCGAGCGAGGAAAGAGACGCTCACGCCGTCCAGGTCTTCCTATCAAACAGGAAGAAGTTCAGGACGAGCGGCACCTCATATATCAGGAGGATCACAAACAACGCCGGTCCTTTTGGATATTTGATGTTGAACTCCGTCATGTCAGTTGCGACGGTGAAAAGCTTGTGAGTCAACGATTGAATCTCGTAACAAACGGGAATCATCACCAGGTAAACCCAAAACGGCAAGGCGGGCAGCCACACGACCGTTGCGACGAAGGCCGCGAGAAAGAGCGCGGTCGCAGCGCACACACGAAACGGGGCGTTAAGCCCAACCAGCCCAAGATACGCCGCCGCCAGCGCAACGGGCAGCCAGTCCACGTGGAACACCGTGTAGACGAGTGAATACACAGCGTACCAGATGCCCCATAGTGCCGCGAGATGTGCGACGTTGATGCCGAATTGCGAATGCCGGCAGAGGTGCCGGGCGTATAGTTCTTGGAAATAAAAGTGCACGATACTGATGGGCCGAGACGTCACCGTACTCATCTTGTTTTCCTCCAAACTGCGAACGATTCGAAAAACGATCCAATAAGTCGACCCAAGACAACGGCCAGAAGGTGGTAAAACGGCCGCCGGAGCACGTCTGTGATTGTCGAACAAACTTGCCGGATCTCGTCCGGAGTTACCGTCAGCGATGGGGTGATCTTCAATACGTTGGGCTCGTATTGGCAAAAACCCACGAGCACAGGGTAGCGGCGGTGGCGCAACATGTTCAACAGGTAGAAGCCATAAAGGCGCTTGCGAAACCACCGCTGTGGCCAACGCCGGGCGTCCAGCTCGATTCCGATCAGCAGCCCGAATACTCGGACTTCACGAACCGCCCTGCACGACGCCAACGCGTCGCCCAGCAACTTGGCAAACAATGCGCTTGACTCGACCACGCGCTGTGAGAGGGATAGTTCGTCGGCGCGGCGAATCACGTTCAGCACAGTCCGAAAGCCAAATGGGTAACCGTAGCGCTCGCGGATCGTGGCCGGTAAATCGGAGCCAGCTCGGTTCAGCTTGTCCTGAACTGCGCCGGAATATAGCGCGAGCGCGAAGGGGAACATCATGTCCGAGGTCCCCTTGCCAAGAAGTAACAAGTCCGGCGACAGTCCCATGGCTTGGGAGAGTGTAAACGATCCCGTTCGGAACATGCCGGTCTGAATCTCGTCAATCAGCAGCAGGTAACCCGCGTGCTGTCGGCGCGCTTCCAAGTATCGGATCACTCGCTCCGGAACGCGGCGGACGCCACCCACCGCCTGTACCAGCTCCACTTGAACCACGGCAATGGCGTGCCGGGTCAGCGCCGCCTCAATTTGAGACTCGGCGTCCGGCGAGAACGGGTCCACGTACAGAACGTGGGGATAAAGCGGGTCGATGTGTTCCTTATAAGCGGGGTTGGCCGTGCCAGTGAGGGCGAAAAGCGTTTTGCCGCCGAACCCTGCCTTCAGGGCGAGGATGTAGCGGCGCGGGAACTGGGCGACGAGGGAGATCTTGAGAGCGTTCTCAACCGCCGTCGCGCCGCTTACCGCCGGCAGCATGCATTCCAGGCCCGTCAGATCGCGGAGGCGTGATGCGAGCTCCGCTTGGGAGTCGGCGAGGTTTTCGGGAGCTTCCAATTCTTCCGCATAAGTACTTGGATTGTGGCCGCGCACGCTACAGGCGACGCCGCTCACGGCATCGAAGATCCGCCGCCCCTCGACGTAAAGGACGTCCCCGGCGGCTCGGACATTCGCCGTATCAAATCCAGTCGTGCGCATGGCCCGGTAAAGGGAAGGGCTGTACAGACTAGCGAAGAGATCCCTCCGAACACGCATATCGCTGAGGATCTTATTCAGGTCGTGGGCCAGCGACGCATGGAATTCAGGATCCGCTAGGCGCAGACAGTTCATGAAATGCATGCTCGAGATCGTGTTCGGCTGGTAGGTTGTCGAATGGAACGTGGTCTTGCCCGGCCGATTCCAGTGATTGTAGAGTGCGCGGCGCGCCGTGAACGCACCGAAGGGAACGGCGTAGCCCACGAACGACTCGTCAAACACGGTAATATCCGGGACAAGGTCGCGCAACAACATGGATGAGCCACGGCGAATGGCCGCCAGATCGTCGCGATTGACGCACGTAATCGTCAGCGGAGAATCCGCCTGAACTCGTCGACGGATCGCGTCCGCGTGGCTCTGGAGGCTCTGCTCAAGCTCAGCGACGAGCACCAGGAAGTCGAAGAATTGGTCCGACGAGAGCACTGGTGGGAGATCGTCAACGTGGTTGACGACCGTCAACCCGGGCACGAACTCGACGCGCTCACCCCCGGCAGCCGTAGCACCTGCAAACGATCCGAGCCGGTTGGCCGGGTCGATGATCAACCCTGTCGTCGGCCGGCCGGACCGGCTCAAGGAGTAACGGGCGAGCTTGATTGCGCCGCTCAGCGCCTCGTCGAAGCCGTTAGCAAGGAAAGTCTGAAATGCATTTGTCCGCGCCTTCTGCGTGTCCCATGCCGTTTGCACATATCGGGTTAGACAAAAACAGGTCTGGGTGACGTATGGGTTGAGGTAGAGTCGGAGAAGATTCGGCAATTCCTCCCGGAGCATTTGCTTGAATGTAGCGGACAGCGGATAGGACGGTGGCCTGGTTGGCGCAGGTATCGAATCCGTACCGACGCTCGGAAGCAACTCACATGCTGAGGGTTTGATCAGGGTCATTGGCTGTGCTTGCCCGGGTTGGTGCGGACAGCTCTGAAGGTTCTTCTAAGGTAATCCTCGAACCGAGAGCGCTGCCGCCGGAACATAAAAAGGTCGACCGATACACAGTCGTGGTCACGAAAAGAGGAATGCGGAAATCCATCGCGGCGAATGTAGCGGAGTTGAAGTTTGCGCAGCGGCAACGTTCGATGGCTGCTCCAGAACACGGCGAACTCCTCAGCGGTCAAAAATAGCTCGACGTGCCAGGCGAAGTAGCGCGTCAGGGCATGCATCAGGAATGAGGTAACGCGGTTTTCTTCGAGCCGGTCCCAGAGCCTGCCAAGAGTGTCTCGCGGGAGCTCAAGCACGGGCGAAGGTGTGCCACCGGGCTCTTTATAGTACCTAGCGAGCGTGACCGAGTCGCTGGAAGCGCGCGCTTTGCGAACTTCGACATTGGCGGCCTGCGTATCCTGGAGGGCTGCCAGCAAGTCCGCACTGCGCGGCTCGTAAAGTGTTTGCCGATGGACGTAATACCGCGACTTGGGCCTAACCCGGATATAGAGCCGTATGAGCAGTACATGGGCGTGGAGGTTGTAGACATAATCGGCGAAGGCGCGGTCGCCTCGCGCGGCGGTGATGATGCGGTCGCGCACTGGATCGTAAATGACGACACGCGCGATCGTGTCCGCGATGGTGGGGAAGTCCGAGGCGGAGCCATGGATCGGGACGAAGAAGGCGGTGCCCAGGCAGACGTACGAGTAATTGGGGACAACGCAAAGCTCCTGACCCCCAGCGCTCAAGAAATCGAGGGCCCTTCGAACGGTGACCCCGCAGTCCGCCTTGAGCAGGCCGGTACCGACACGGAAAACGCGGTCGCAGTTGACTGTCGAGACAATAGTCTTGCCGGCGTACCGGCGCCCGAAATGGACGACGCCGTTGTTGTAACCGACGACTCTTACGTGACGGTAGTTGTAGGGATTATACAGCGCCAATAATTCCGGAAGGGACCGTGGACGTAGCGTGTCGAAGTTCCAACATTTCAGGGAGGGACGCCGACGGATGGTCAGGGATAGGACGAGAGCCGCCACATGCCCGATAAGCAGCAACGCGAGAATGGCGCAGACCGCAGTCAGGCAGTCGCTCCAGAATCCCGGCGCTCGGCGGTCGGCGAAGACGTCTCTCCAGCGTCGGTTCGGACCCAAGATTGTTCTCAGCCGAATGCCAGTTGGTCCGGCGAGTCGGCGTTCAAGCTCAATCGCTGCGAACAGCTCATCGCCGTCGATGCAGCAGCTACGGAGCCGGCGCGGGATGAGCGGGTAGGTGAAGGCCAGTCGAGCAAGACGCGTGGTGGCCGGCGAGTTACGGCTGAGTACAAAGCCTGGGCGAAAGACAACCGTACGCATGCCCTTGGTCCGGGCGAGGACATACGCCTCGGAGTCCGTCGCCCGGTAGTCGCCGAAATGGACCCGGTAAGAGCTGACGACACCAATAAAAGCCGATTGCCGCTCGCGGGCTAGATGAAGCAGGGTATCCAGTGCTCGGCGATCGGCGCCGGTCAGCCGCGAAGGAAGAAATACGACCAAGGCAACTGCCCCAGCGGACTCCGGGCCAGCAGAAAACGCACCGGCGACGAGGGCCACTTTCTGTTCCCCGGCACCGGAGGCATAGGACGCGTAGTCCGCGGCGACGGGATTTCCAAAGCCGGCAACCAGCAAGACACCGGAGGGTTGAAGTCCGAGTGACGAAGGACGAATGCGCGAGGTTTCCGCGCCCGCAGCTTGCATCTTTCCGCGGTCATCCTCTATCGCCGGGATAGCTGAAGATGGGCTGACCATAATTCACTTCCTCATTGGGAGAGACCAAGGGCATAACGTTTGCCGCCGGCGGCGCAAACAGCACGACGGTCGATCCCAATTCGAACGTCGCGACCCATTCTCCCCGCTTGACAGTAGCCGGCGGGGACCAGGTTCGGGCCGCCATTGCCTTCGAGCGGGGCCGGAATTCGGGTGCGAGAGGCAGGGTGATGTTGCCCACTCCCCAACCGGCGACCATGACCATCAGGCATGGGCCCAAGGCGGTCGAGAAGCGGAAGATCACCCGTTCGTTCAGCGTGTACACCGGGTAATGGGCGCGCTGGTACGGCGGATGAACCAGCAGCCGGAAGCCTGGCACGTGAATGACCTGTTCCAACTGGCCGTCCTGCGGGCTGAAAACACGGTGGCAGTCGATCGGTGAAAGAAAGATGACGGCAAAATGGCCGCCCTCAAACGGCCGTGGATCGGTATGCGGAAGCAACGAGCTTAGCGTGTATTCAATGCCTTTCAACGTCAAGAGCTTGCCGGCATCGACACGGCCAACGTCCTGAACGGTGCCGTCGCAGGGGCAGAGGAATTGCGATGTGCCTGCCGCAATGGGGCGGTATTCGGGCTTAATGCCGCGAGTAAACAGGGCGTTGAGCGACCGGTACGCCGAGAGTGGCGTATCCGCCTCATCCTCGTCCAGGCCCGGCGGAAATTTCTTGCTGAACACTCCCCGATAGACCCGCAAGCGCAACCGCTTCCCCGGGATCGGGAGGCGAGCCAGCTTGATACCGAGCAAGGCAATACCGAGGTTCAGTAGACCGCCGTGAATCCGTCTGGCCTGGCGGAATTGTTCGAGTCTAATTCGCAAGCGCCTGTTCATTCTCAGATTTCCGCCGTTACAATGGATGCGACGCGCAACGCATTGGCGATGATGGTCAAGGCCGGGCCTACGCCCAGCGAAGTGGGAAAGAAACTTCCATCTACCACGAATACGTTCGGATGCTTGAACATGCGGCAGTCGGGGTCGAGGACCGCGTGAGCCGGGTCCTTGCCGAAACGAAGGGTGCCGCATTGGTGGGCGACGTGCTCATCCGAGGGAAACCGTTTGGACACACAGAGCGAAGCACCGGCGCTCTTGAGGATCCGGGCCATCAGCCGGGACAACTTGCTGCCGCGTTCCAAATCATACGGGCTGAAGCGGTGGTGCAGACGGGGCCGGCCGTCGGGTCCCCATTCGATCCGGTTCGCTGCATCCGGCAAATCCTCGACGATGCCTGCCAAAGGCAGCAGACGCCGCCTGAGGAAAGGCAGGACGGGGCGGGGCATGAGGGGAGCCATCCTTGCCATCATCAGCGGGCCCGGAACGGGTAACGATTGAACAATCCCCATCTTGTGGGGGAATTCCTTGGCACCGAAATAGTAGTCGGCAAAGCCGATCTGCTTGACGAAAGTATCGTCGGCCCGCGTCGGGCTCGGAAAAATGGCGGCGACAATGGGCGACAAGTGCATCATGAAATGCCGGCCTACCAGAGGTCCGGCAGGTCCCGAGCGTAAGAGGAGCAAGGGCGAGCCAAGCGATCCCGCGCCCAGAACGTAATAGCGGGCAGACTGGACGGTGCGGTTTCCCGTTGTACGGTCCAGGATGCGAACGCCTTTGGCCCGTCCCGTCCCATTCAGCACGAGGCTTTCCACCTCAACGTTGGTACGCACTCGCAAGGGCAAACCGTCGGCAACGCCCCTGGCAATGAGCTGGGTGGACGAGCTTCGTGCGCCGGTGGGACAGACGTAACCGGCGCAAGCGCCGCATCGAAGACAATCCAAGGGATCAATCGCCAAAGGAAGGCGGAAGGGCCGCAGCCCGCGTGCGCGGCTGGCCGAAACCAGCTTCTGGTTAATCGGGTGCACCGGGAGAGGCATTTTCGGGAAGCCGCCTTTTGGTTGTTGGAGCGGCGCAAGGTCGTCATCGAGGGAACCGGCAACGCCCCACAGCATCTCGGCCAGGTTGTAATGGGGCTCGAGGTCGTCATAGGTAATTGGCCAATCCCAGATGGGCCGCGGGATGCGGCGGCCATAATGTTTTCCGGGGTGGAAATCTTCTCGGCTGGGGCGAAGCAACGCCGCACCAAAGAGGGCCGTCCCGCCGCCGAGGACCCCGCCCATGTATAAGCGCTTGGGGAAACCGTTCACTACGAATTGCCGATCGTCGTAGGGCCTTTTGTCGACGAGCATCGCCCGCTCATCATGAACCGGCGCCGGCAAACGATAGTCGCGACCGCGCTCGAGCAACAACACGCTCTTGCCGGCTTTGGCACAGGCATAGGCGAAGGTCGCACCGCCAGCTCCACTGCCGATGACGATCACGTCGCAATCCTGCGGCATGAAGGTGGAACCTCGAAAGTGCGGTTATCCCTTGTTGGAAACCGTATCAAGGGCGTGTGACGAATGCGTGAAGATTTCCAGATAAAATGGAGAAATGCGGATTGGTGTGCCCCAGACCAAAGTGGAGCTTGAGGCGGTGCGTTGCTCCTTTAGCCGCCAAACTGGTTCACTCGCCGGGCGAGCAGGCGGGCGTCCCCAATTGGATTGATAGTCCGGCGCATGCCTGCTACTTTGTCTTCACTGCCTACCCCACAATCACACCCCTTTTCCCAATTCGCCTCAACGAGGACACCCTATCATGTTTTCAACGAAGTCCCATCGTCCGCCGTCACCGTCTGGGCCAGCAGGGGCCCTGCCAGCCGGCGTAGTCGAGGCACTGCCCCGCGATGCACGGCGATGATTTACGGTGTTCTTGCGAAACTTGGCGGGCCTTCTACGGCACAGCCGCAGATCGCCCGCCCAATCTGGCTCACTCTCGTATCTCACGCGAATGCACGCATGCAGTCCTCGACGCAAGGTGTTTGCTCGAAACACCTTAACGCGCCTCTTAACGCCGTATCTCACGCGCGCGTGAGATACGACACGGCGTCCCCGAAAACCGTTCCCAATGTCCGCATTTGGTCACCAATGACCAAGAACTAATGACGAACGACCAACGAAAAATACGTTGCGCCCACCACCCCCCGGCCCTCGTGGACGTATTCCAAAACCCTGCGACATATCGGCACCAACGGGACGTATTCCCCATCTCGTTGCTGAATCGGCACTTAACGGTGTCAACAGCGTGCAGTTTCGCTGCGACATATTTTTCGGAGCATGAACGTAACTGGAATCCACCATGAAACGGCCCTGCCAGATGTGGCCGCTGGTGTGATAATGCTGGTGGTAACGGCGCACATGGGTATTGAGCACCCAGTGCATGCAGCGGCTCAGATCCCCGTCTTCTTTCGGCCAGACCGCCAGATGAAAGTGATTGGGCAGCAGGCAAAACCCGAGGACAGGCATGGGGATCTCGATACACGCATGGCCGATGGCCTTAAGGAAGGACTGGTAGTCGGCGTCCTTGTGGAACACCGCGCGGCGGCCATTGCCCCGGTTCCTGACGTGGTAGCAGATGCCGCCGACAGAAGCTCGCGGAGCGCGTGGCATGATCGACAGCATAGGTGCAAACCGGCCAAATGTCAATATTAAACGTGCCTGTCCCCTTTTCTTGTTGCGGGCCGGCGGACCGGACGCGTTCACCGATGAGTTGTTGCACCGCACCTCGTCCGACCTGGCCGCGCACCTGCGGGCGAACGCCGAATCCCTCAAGCACCCGGTTCTGCTGGATGTTATCGTCGGCCGCCTGGAGACCTGGGCGACTCCCGGTCTGCTGCTCCTGGGGGACGCGGCGCACCCGATGTCACCCAACGGGGGGCAAGGGATCAATATGGCTCTGCGGGATGCCCTGGTCGCCGCCAATCACCTGTGCCCGGTGCTCACGCGCGGCAACAACTCCGCCGACATCGACGTCGCCGCCCGGCAGGTCGTGGCGGAGCGGATGCCGGAGATCCTCGCCATTCAGGAACATCAGCGGAAACAGACCCAGACCTTCCTAGGGTCGGATCGCTTCTCGTCCAGGCTGGCGATGCGCTTTCTCCCATTCCTGGCGAAAAGCCGCCTGCTCCGCTTGCTCCTGGGAAACCGGCTCCGGAGTTTGCAGCATGGCATTGTGCCAGTCCGGTTGACGGCCTGAACGGGGCGTGCCTCGGGAGAAACTTTTCATGCAAATGTCGATTTCGGGAGGGCGAAAACGACTATTGAGTGGCCCCCGGCGTTATTGCCTTGGAAGGGGCGCTAGGCAACGTCTAGATTGCTGAAAGGAGCCAATCATGAAATTCAGCTGCCTGGGTTACGCGGACGAGAGGCTGTGGGACGCGATGTCCGATAGCGAGCGAGAAGCCATAATCGAGGAGTGTTTTGCTTATGACGACACCCTGCGCCGAGGCGGTCATTGGACGGGGGTAGGCGAGGCTCTGCAAAGCAGCCGAGCTGCCAAAACGCTGAGGTCGAAGGGCGGAAAAATCATCGTTACCGACGGTCCTTACGCCGAAACCAAAGAGCAGTTGGGTGGGCTCGGCGTGATTGAGGCAAGGGACCTGGATCACGCCGTAGCGCTGATGGCCAACCACCCGGCCATACGATTTGGTCCCATCGAGATTCGGCCGATCGATGGGGAACTGACCGAACGGTGCCAGCCGAAGTCTGATGATTCCGATGAGCAGGCGCAAGGAATGAAGTTTGTGTGTCTGGGCTACAGCGATGAGAACGCCTGGAATGCCATGTCCAACAAGGAGCGCGAAGTCCTGATCCAGGAGTACATGGCGTACGATGCGGTGCTGCGCAAGTACGGGCTGCCGGTCGGGGGCGTAGCTCTGCAAAGCATTCGCACGGCCAAAACTTTGCGCTCGCGGGGCGGCAGAGCAGTGGTTACCGATGGGCCCTACGCCGAAACGAAGGAGCAAATAGGGGGAATCGCCATCAACAAGTTCAACGACATCGAACGGGCCATCGAGGCCTGGCTGAAGCATCCGTGTCTGCGTGTCGGCGACGTGCTCGAAATTCGCCCTGCCGACGAGGAGTTCAATGCTCGCATTGCAGCCCGAGATGCCCTCGTCGCAAGGCATTGATTGCGGCAGACAACAGCCCCGAGCACGAAAGGGCCGCGACAAAGTGGGCGCGCCACAGGTTCTGCAGCTGAGGGAACTCGGTCGGCGTACGATAACCGTCGCCCTGGACCGAATACACTGTCGGAGGACGCCGAGGCGTTTCTTCGGAACTACCCGGAGGGTCAGTGGACCGTCCGAGAGCGGGAACGGCGGATGTGACCTCGCAATGATGTGACAACCGGCCCGGCTGGCGCCTCTGCCGGTGCTCGCGGATTCGGGAATATCCCGAGATCCGGCACGAATAGCTTCCCGGTCGAGTCCTCTGCTGGGGGGTGGACATGTCGACGGCAGAAGGGGCGGTCGCCTCGGTCTGGAAACGCGCCTTGCCGGCGCTCACGCTGGTGTTGGTGGCGCCGCTCGTCGCCGAGGTGCTGCCGGGAGCGACGCGATTCAGCTCGCTGTTCGTCCTGCCCGTCGAGATGTGCGTGTGGGGCGGCGGGGCGCTCATGATCCGTTACGCCGTCCGGCGTTGGCGCCTCGGCTGGGCCCATATGCTCGCCCTGGCCCTGGCGCTGGCGATCGCGGAGGAATGCCTGATCCAGCAGACGTCGCTGGCGCCGATGTTCCTCCGGCTCAAAGGCGAGACGTACGCCCGAGCCTTCGGCGTCAATTACGTCTACTTCCTCTGGGCGCTGGTCTATGAGGCGGTGTTCGTCGTCATCTTACCCATCCATCTCGTGGAATTGATCTTCCCCGATCGTCGCGAAGAGTTATGGGTTAGCGTGGCCGGACTCATCGTCGCCGCCGTTCTGTTCTTCCTCGGGGGCTTCCTGGCCTGGTATTCGTGGACCCAGATCGCCAGGCCGAGCGTGTTCCATGTGCCGGCCTACAACCCTCCGCCCGGCGCGATTCTGATCGCCACGTGCGCGATCGGTGTCCTCATCTTCCTGGCACTCGGCCCATATCGCGACGTCCTCTCGCGTCCATCCACACCGCTGAGACCTCCGCCACCCTGGCTACTCGGCACCGCCGGAGCCTTGTGGGCCGTGCTCTGGTACGGGCTTGTGCTCCTGGGAGTCGGCATCGCCCCGTGGTTTCCCCCGGCCGTGGCGGTCGTCGCCGGGCTTCTCCTGGCCGCCGTGGTCCTATTTAGCCTGCCTCGCTGGTCGGCCGATCCCCGATGGCGTCGGGGTCATGAGTTCGGGTTGATCTTCGGCACGATGTTGGGGTCGATGATGGTCGGGTTCATCGGGTTCATCGGAGCCGCGCCGGTGGACCTTTTTTTCAAGATCCTCGTCAACCTCCTCGCCGTCGCCCTGCTGATCGCCCTCGGGCTCAGGAGGCGGTACTGAGGCGGCCATGGCAAGGACTCAAGGGTAAGAGGCTCGGCCCGCACTCGACTGGGTGCGACCTGAACAAGCGACATCATTCCGAGGTCACACCCGGAACGGCTGACCAACGCCATCGATCGCGTCGCGGGCAACGAACCGTAACGAAAGAGGGAAACCATGACCATCAAGCAATCCGCCTGGACCGGCATGGTGCCGGTCGATGACACCGCGCTGTACGTGCGCGACACCGGTGGCCGCGGCCGTCCCGTGGTCTACCTCAACGGCGCCTACGCCGACCAGTCGCACTGGCGGCGCGTCATCGCCGACCTCGGCAGCGACTACCGGCA
>Ga0306920_100000305_pt1 | contig 56576 bp, 46 predicted proteins | sample flu12Cox44000170_FD_204666 | JGI IMG/M metagenome (GOLD analysis project Ga0306920, IMG submission 204666) | Lab enrichment of tropical soil microbial communities from Luquillo Experimental Forest, Puerto Rico - flux4day.12C.oxic.44.000.170 (v2)... | ecosystem: Environmental > Terrestrial >... | reverse complement strand
CCGGTTCGACCGCGGCAACCACGCTTGTGTTGTTGCTGGAAATGCCGGTGACTCTCACCGGATGGTCGCCGGCATTGGTCAGGCGTACGAATCGAAGAGCACTCGCATGATGAGGCACGATGCCAAAGCTTACCTGCGGCGGATTAACATCGATATCCCCAAGTACGGTCCCTGAGACGGGAATTTCGACTGACGTCCGGCTGGTGCTCACTTTGACAAGATCCGAAATCGGACCTGCCGGCGCCGCGTTGAGTAATGTGACGGTAAGTAGTGCGCCTGGCTTGGCGCCCTGAATTGCCTGCGACGCAAGCTTGATATTCGGGTTCGAGTTGGTAATCGACGTTATTTTAAAAGTGCGGTCCGGCATTTGGTCGGTCAGCGTAACGTGACGCGATTGCTCGGTACCCCGCTTGATTCTTTCGAATATCACCAACGAGGGACTCGCCTCGACCTGGACCTTCACATCCCCGCGCATAGTCAACTGCAACTGCTGATGGTTTGGATCGTTAGTGAAGACAGTGATCGTCCGGGTTGCCGGACCATGATCGCTGCTGGTGTCAAAGCTCACTGCAATGGCTGAATCCTCACCCGGCAGAAGCTGGCTTCTGGTCGGCTTGGCCGCGGTGCATCCACACGAAGTTCGCACCGAACCAATAGTCAAAGGCGCGGTGCCCGCATTTTTCAGCCGGAAGGTGTGCTTGACCGTGGCGCCGCTGAAGACATGCCCGAAATCGTAGACGGGGTCGAGCGCCTGCACCAGAGGATGTCCATTTGAAGTGCCCAGGGCGTTTAGCTGACCGCCGGACTCGTTCGCCTCGGAGGAGAATCCCCCGTTCAGGAGCGGACTCGAAGGTCCGGAAGATTGCGCATAACTGCCGGCCGGGCCGGGCAGCGCAGCGCCCAGCAGAAATAGAGTAGCCGCAAACGTAAAGCGTAACATTTGATTAAGACGCTGTGGCGCGACGGCCGGGTATCAACTCGAAGCGAGGCTCAAAGCGCCCTAGAAAATCAGTGCCGAACTGACCCGCCGCAAAATCGGGATCCTCGAGGATCTGCAGATGAAGCGGGATATTGGTCTTGATGCCGTCAACCAGGTATTCGCGCAGAGCGGCCTTCGTCCGCCCGATAGCCAGTGCGCGATTCTCGGCGTGAGCGATTACCTTTGCTATCAGCGGGTCATAATGCACCGGCACGCGATAGCCGTCGTACAACGCAGTTTCGACGCGCACGCCGAGGCCGCCCGGCGGATGGTGATTGCTGACGATGCCGGGTGATGGCAAGTGTGTATGTGGATCTTCTGCATACACCCGGCATTCTATCGCGGCGCCATCAAACTCAACTTGCCGGTACTTTGACCCCAGAGGTTCGCCCGAGGCTAGCCGGATGCTCTCCTTGACCAGATCGACTGAGGTAACCATCTCGGTCACGCCATGCTCGACCTGGATCCGGGTGTTCATCTCAATGAAATAGAACTGCCCGTCGGGCGCCAGCAGGAATTCAACGGTACCGACGTTGGAATAGCCTACCACCTGGGCTGCGCGCACTGCGGCCCGGCCCATCTTGTCGCGCAATCGCTTGGTCATCACCGGGCATGGGGCTTCTTCGAGCACCTTTTGGTGGCGCCGCTGAATCGAGCAATCACGTTCTCCTAAATGGGCCGCTTTGCGTTGATTGTCGGCCACGATCTGGAACTCGACGTGGCGCGCGCTCTCCAGATATTTCTCCAGGTACATGGTCCGGGAGCCGAATGCCGCCGCGCTTTCTGATCGCGCCAAGGGGAAGAGCCGCGCTAATTCAGCGGCATCTTGGACGATCCGCATTCCCTTACCGCCGCCACCGGCGGCAGCCTTAACCAATACCGGGTAGCCGAGGCGCTTGGCGTCCGCTTGCGCGTCGCGCAACTCGGTAACACCTGTGCCTTCGCTACCGGGCAGGATCGGCACCCCGGCGCGTTTCATGATTCTCCGCGCCCGCGGCTTATCTCCCATCAGACGAATATGGCGTGCACGAGGACCAACAAAGGCGAGGCCCGAGCGAAGGCACGCCTCGGCGAAGTCACCATTCTCCGAGAGGAAGCCGTAGCCCGGATGGACCGCGTCGGCGCCATAAGTGAGGGCCGCACTGACGATCGCCGGGATGTTCAAATAGCTTTGGTCGGCCGCGGCGGGGCCTATACATATTGCCTCGTCCGCCATGCGCACATGGAGTGAATCTTTATCAGCAGTGGAATAGACCGCCGTCGTCTTGAGTCCGAGTTCACGGCAAGCGCGGATAATTCGAATGGCGATAGTTCCACGATTGGCCACCAGCAGCTTCTTGAACATGGCTATAACTCTCCCGGCCACGGAGCAAAATCGGAGAACAGCTGAGCAGGAAAGGACACGGCCGAGGCTGCGGCTTATGTGTCACTCGCAGTCTCCTGGCTCCCTTGCCTTGCTAACTCCTCTCCTTCATTTCGTCTCTCTCTCCACTTCAACCACCATCAGGGGTTGGCCATACTCCACCGCCTGGGCATTTTCACAGATAATTCTCATGACGCGTCCCGCCACCTCGGCTTCAATCTCGTTCATCATCTTCATTGCTTCGATGATACAGAGAGTCTGGCCCTTGCGCACGGCAGTGCCTTCCTCGACATATGGCGCGGCGTCCGGCGACGGAGCGCGATAAAAGGTGCCGACCATCGGGCTCGTCACCAAGCGGTGATTCTCCTTGATTTGAGGTGGAGCGCCGGTTACGCCACCCTTGGCCGCTCGCGCCGAATGAGGCCGAGTGGTTTTCCCGCCCGGCGGGGGTGCGGCCGCCGGCGCCGGCTCTGGAATGGTCATCGATGCGACCGCCGTGCGCACCAACCTGAGCCTGCCTTTTTTCTTGTCGTCCAGTTCAAGTTCGGTCAGCCCGTATTCTTGCATCAGTGCGAGTAGGGCTTTGATTTCACGAAGTTCCATTGCTCAGAAAGGAGAGAAACCGATAACTCGGTTGCGCAGAGTGTCGAGGCAGCAAACTGTCACTTCGCGCCCCGGCGTTCGCTCTGCTTGGCCATGAGCATCTTTGCAGCAGCGCGCAGGGCCAGGAGATATCCTTCGGCACCAAAACCCATCAGCCGCGCTTCCACCACATCGGCAATTGTCGAGTGATGGCGGAACGACTCGCGTTTGTAGACGTTGGACAGATGGACCTCGATAACCGGGGCTTCGATCGCGGCGAGGGCATCACGGATCGCGATGCTGGTATGCGTATAGGCAGCTGGATTGATGATGATCAGGTCGATACTGCCGCGCGCCTGCTGGATTCTATCGACTAAAGCCCCTTCGCTATTCGACTGAAAGCTCTCGACGCGGATTCCCAGTTCGGTGCCGAGTGCAATCAATTGGCGGTTGATGTCCTCAAGCGTGGTAAGGCCGTAGATTTCGGGTTCGCGTGTGCCCAGCAGATTCAAGTTGGGGCCGTTTATCACCAGGACTGTTGCTACAGCGTCGTTGCGCGCGCGGCCGCCTCTCGCCTGTGTCGCCATCCGCTGGTTGCCTTTTGGGGAAATTCAATCCTACCGTTGACGGTCTTTCAAGCGTCCAATTCAAACCGCACCGTGCGCCGCCGGATAGAGTATAGCGCGCCGGTGGAGGCAGATATAATCGATGCCCGTAGCTGGTCCGACGGATGAAACCGATGCGCGTGCTGATGCTGGTCGAGGGTTACAATGCCGTCGGCGGCATTGCGGAGATCGTCGACAGCCTCGCCACCGAGTTGAACCGCGCGGGTCACACTGCCACAATTCTGTCGACCCGCGACTTTCATGCTGAACGCTCGGGTTACGAACGCCATCCGCGCCCCGGCATCGAATGCATTTACCGGGAAATCTGGAATCGCAAGCCACTAGGACTGCGCCACCTTGAAGCGCTGGTGAAAATTCCCTGGCACGCGCGCTTCGGGGGCCTCGCTCAGTTGCTGCAGCTCTGGCGGCCTGACGTGGTCAACAGCCATCTATGCGCCTGGGACCGTTATCCGACCGTGATGAGCGCGTGCCGCAACGCCGCTGTCCCAATGGTACAGAGTCTTCATGTCACCGACGAGCGCGGGCGCGGCCGCCTGGGGGAGCGCGGTTTGCGTGCACTTGAGCAAGCGGCCGCGATAATCGCGGGCTCAGCCGCGACCCGCGATTTCTTCACCCCGAAGCTTGCGGCTGCGGAGCGCGCGCATGTGATTATCGGTGGTGTCGATGGTTTCGCTGCGGCCAGCGCAGCGCCGTATCGGCGGGCGCGGCCATATCTGCTCTGTGCCTGCCGTCTCCATCTCGAACACAAGGCGCTGGACGTTTTAATTGCGGCCTTTCGAATGGTTGCGAATGATTTCCCCTGGGTCGATCTGCTGATTGCAGGCGGCGGACCGGACGTCGAACGTGTTGCGCAACTGGTTGAAGACTCCGGTTGCGCTGAGCGCATCGAGCTGCTGGGCGTGAAATCGCGCGAGGAGTTGCGGGCGCTCCATCGCGGCGCCCTCGCTTTCGTGTTGCCCAGCCGCCCGGGCGAATGTCTGCCACTGGTCTACCTGGAGGCCTTGGCGGCCGGCACGCCGGTAATCGGAACTGATACCGGCGGCGCGCGCGAGGTGATCTGCGATGGCGACAATGGCTTTGTGCTCGCTCCCGGCGATGTTGATGGCACTGCCGCTGCGATGCGAACGCTGCTTGCAGATGAGACGATGCGGACCGCCATGGGCGCGCGCGGCCGGCAGCTCATGACTGATAACTACACCTGGGGGAAATGTGCTGCTCGGTACCTGGATGTGTACCGCTCATGCGTTCGCACGCCGGCGGCGACATCGTGAAACGTTCGTTGGAGACTGGAGCGGGGCCGTCCTCTGCGCCGGCCTGCAAGGTGTGCGGCGGCGCAGTCGGACCGCTGATGGCGCACAACGGCTTTCCTATCGTCCGCTGCAGCGCGTGCGGCTTTATGTTTGCGATCGTGCCGCCGGATTTCGATCCGCTCGCGGTGTATGCGGATGACGCGTATTGGAACGGTGGCTGCGAGTATGGTTATCCCGATTATGAGAAAGCGTGGCGCGATGCACGGCGCCTTTTGCTCGCGCGCCTCGACCGGCTCCAGCATTTGGCGCCACCCCGGATAATGCTCGAAATCGGCAGCGCGGCAGGCTACTTCCTGCGCGAGGCGCACTCACGCGGCTGGGAGGTTTTTGGCGTGGAACTTTCACCGATGATGCGCAAGCGCGCCGTGGAGCTGGTTGGCTGCCAGGTGTTCGCCTCGCTGGACGAGGCTGCCGCGTGCGCGCCACCCTTCGATTGCGTAGCGATGTTCGAGGTGATCGAGCATTTGCCCGACCCCGTACGCTTTATGGGCGAGGTACGGCGTGCGATGAATCCCGGCGCGATACTGGTGCTCAGCACACCAAACTTCGCCGCGCCGGAGGGGTCGCGCAATCCGTACAGCTATCACTGGTTCTCGCCCCCAGCGCATCTCTCGTACTTCGCGCCAACCACCCTGCGCGATTGCGTGGAACGTGCGGGCTTCGAAGCGGTTCAGATAGCGGGCGTGCTCGAAGGCGACGAGATGCCGCTCCCTCGTGTGCTGGCGGCGGCACTGGCGCCGTTTCGCAAGGGCAAACGGTTGCGGCCCGGCGGGCTGGCCGGCAAGCTAATCAAGCGTTGGCAGCACCACCGTCGCGACCTGTTGAAATGGGCGAACAGTATGGAGCTGTTCGCGCGCAATCCGTTCACCAACTGACCTCCGCCAATGCTTTACCTCCAGGACCAAAGCTGAAAATTCGCAGCTACCTGAGAAATCAGTTGTCCATCAGGCCCTGCATTTCATCCAACGCTTCGGCGAATTCCTGCATAAACTCCTGCACCACGACCCTGCTGGACTTGATGCTATCGACCAAACCAACGCCCTGGCCTACGAAATAGGTAACCAGTTCGCGCGCTTTACTGTTGCCGCTTTGCGCGGCCCGTTGAGCGGCACGTAGTGCCGGTTCACTGATGAGCGACTGAAACGGCATCGGCAACGGCTCGGGGCTATCCGGCGTCTCCCAGGCGTCGGTCCAGGCGGAGCGGAGCTGCCGCGAATATTTGCCGGTGCGGCATTTCGAGCGGACCGTATCGCGAGACCGTGCGGCGATCATCTTCTCCCGAAAAATCTCAGTGACCTCGGATTCGGTGGTGGCGAGCCAAACCGAACCGGTCCATACCCCTGCAGCGCCGAGCGCGATGCATGCGACCATCTGGCGGCCGGTCATAATCCCGCCGGCGGCGAGCACCGGAATATCACGGATCGGTTTGATCGCGCGCACAACCTCCGGGACCAGCACGAGGGTGGACACTTCACCGCAATGGCCGCCGGCTTCCCAACCTTCGGCGATAATTATGTCAACACCGGCCTCGGCCTGACGGACGGCGTGCTCCTTTGCGCCGACGAGGGCAGCGACCGGCACGCCGTGACGATGGCCGAGGGCCAGCATCGACTGCGGTGGCACTCCCAGCGCGTTGGCTATCAGCTTAATCGGATGCTGAAAGGAAACCTCCAGTAGCTTTAGCGCCCCTTCCTCTTGAAGCGAAAGCCCTGCACCGGGACGATGGACCTCCTCGTGCGGCGCGTGGGTCGGTTCGACCCCGTGTCTAACCAGGAGGTTTTGCACAAACTCGCGATGCTGCTGAGGGATGCGCCCGGCGAGTGAATGGGTAGTGATGCCGCGCTCATGCTTGATCGACAGATTTTCAGGAATCAGCACGTCGACGCCGTACGGCTTACCGTCGATATGCTCATCGATCCACTTTAGTTCGAGGTCCAATTGGTGCGGCGAAAACGCGGTCGCGCCCAGCACGCCGAAGCCGCCAGCCCGGCTGACCGCCGCGACCACGTCGCGGCAGTGACTGAATGCAACCAGAGGAAAGTCGACACCCAACATTTCACATATTCGGCTTTTCATCTTAAGTGCTCCGCGCATTGTCCGACGATTGGATTTAACCTGTGCCCGTGGGCAGCTACAAGCTTTCTTACAGAGCAGACTCGCTTTGCAAAGCATCGGAGAAATATACGACAATTGGGCAGAAGCGTTCGTACCATTCGCCCAATCCCATTGAGAGGGACCTATGAAATTCGGCTTGCTTTATGAAATGGAAACTCCGCGACCGTGGCATGCGCTGAGTGAGTACAATACGTATTGGCAGGCGCTGGCGCAGATCGAACTCGCCGACCGCATCGGCATCGACTACGTTTGGGAGGTCGAGCATCATTTTCTGGAGGAATACTCCCACAGTCCCGCGCCCGAAGTCTTTTATGGCGCCGTAACTCAGCGCACGCGCAATATCCGGATCGCTCACGGTGTGCGCCTGCTGCCCTTCAACTTCAACCATCCCATTAAGGTCGCTGAGCAAGCGGCGGTGCTTGATATCATGAGCAACGGACGGGTTGATATCGGTACCGGGCGCTCAACCACTGCCCAGGAGCTGGACGGCTTTGGCATCGATTACGATCGTACGCGTGAGGAAGTACGCGAATCGCTGGAGATTATCGTCAAGGCATGGACCGACGAGATCCTGGAATATGATGGCAAGCTGATCAAAGTGCCGCCGCGGCGAGTCGTTCCCAAACCTATCCAGAAACCGCATCCGCCGATGTGGATGGCATGTGTTGCACCGGACAGCTATGAGCTGGCCGCCGATCGGGGGCTCGGCGCGCTCAGCTTCAGTCTGAACTTTGAGCAAGTTCAGAAGCAGATGGAAACTTATCACAGCGTCTTTGCCCGGCGCAGCGACCAGGTTCCCAAAATACCGAACGAGGCGTACGCCGGCTTGATTATCTGTCATGTTGCGGAAAACAAGGACGACGAAGCGATTGGGCTCGAAGGGGCGCGCTGGTTCATGCACAACGTGGCGAAACTGTTTGAGCCGCTGATGGTCAAGAACAAACTCTATTCTTACGAGTACCTGCGTAACCTGATGTCGCTCGATCTCGATCCGAAGGATGTCCCCGACGCTCAACTCAAGCAGCATCATATGGTCGTCGTCGGCAATCCCGATGAGGTGTGCCGCAAGCTGGAGAACTTTGAGCGCGCCGGTCTCGACCAGGTAATCATGTTCAAGCAGGCCGGCCGCATACCGCATCAGAACATCATGAATTCGCTGAAGCTCATCGCCAGGTATGTGCTGCCTCATTTCAATCCGCATAAGCGGATCGCCGAGCAGGAGACCGCGTTAGCCGCGGCCGGCCGCTAACAGACCAACAGCGCGAGCTTTCTTTACAATACCGGGCAGGCCTCCTGCCTGCCCTGCCGCTTTTCAGGTGGTACCGATGCGCAAGGAATCCTTTAGAATCGACGTCCCCCAACCAGTTCTCGACGATCTTCATGAGCGGCTCGCGCGCACGCGCTTCGCTCCTGAGTTTGCCAACGATGATTGGCGCTATGGCACCAATCTCTCCTACCTCAAACAACTCATCGATTACTGGCGTGAGCGATTCGACTGGCGGCGGGTTGAACGCGAGATTAACTCATTCTCGCACTACAAAGCGGAGATTGAGAGCATTCCCATCCACTTCATTCACGAGCCGGGCAAGGGCCCTCGTCCGATTCCACTAATCCTCACGCACGGATGGCCGTGGACGTTCTGGGATTTCAACAAGGTCATTCGTCCGCTCGCGGACCCCGCGGCGCACGGCGGCGACGCTGCCGACGCCTTCGACGTGGTGGTGCCGTCACTTCCGGGCTACGGTTTTTCCACCCCGCTCACAGCTACCGGCATCAACTATTGGCGCACCGCGGATTTGTGGATGACGCTGATGCGCGAGGTGCTGGGCTACGACAAATTCGCGGCGCAGGGCGGGGATTGGGGCGCCCTGGTGACCGCGCAACTGGGGCATAAGTATGCAGAGCGCATGATCGGCATTCACGTGAATTTGCTGGCATCACTGTCATTCTTCGGCGGTAGTGAGGGGCCCAAGCCCGAGGATTTCGGCCCGGGGGAAGAGGGCTGGCTCGAGCACAACCGCAATTTCATATCTAATGAATCCGGCTACATGCAGTTGCAATGCAGCAAGCCGCAGACCGTCGCCTTCGCACTCAACGATTCACCAGCCGGTCTGTGTTCATGGATCGTGGAGAAGCGCCGCACCTGGAGCGACTGTGGCGGCGACGTCGAACGCCGCTTCACCAAGGACGACCTGTGCACCACCATGACGCTCTACTGGATAACGCAGAGTTATGGTACGTCGGCGCGCTATTATTACGAAGCGGCGCATAATCTGTGGAAGCCGTCGCATCAGCGTCAGCCGGTGGTCGAAGCGCCGACCGGGGTCTCGGTTTTCCTGAAAGAAGTATTGCTGATGCCGCGCAAGTGGGCCGAGCGTTACTACAACCTGAAGCGCTGGACGATAATGCCGTCCGGCGGGCATTTCGCCCCGATGGAAGAACCGGAGCGGCTGGTCGCGGATATTCGCGCGTTTTTCCGCGGGCTGCGGTAGCGCGAGCGACCGCTCGCTGCCAATATTTTCGCGACTGACGCGAACGGGGCGAGCCATCCGGCCCGCCCCACTCATTACGAAGACAACCCGCAAGGGTTGTCACGCCAACCTCCTAGAGCAAGTTGAAGTTGTACTGGAATTGCGCCAGCAGATAACTCTGGCCCTTGAACAATCCGATGCCCTGCATTTTGTCGCCGCCCATGATCTCGATGGCCTGCAACTTCATGAAGTACTTCTTTGTCCAGGGCGGGTTAAGGACCAGCGACGGAAACAGCGCGAAGGTGTCGCCCTTCGGATTCCAGATCATAGTCCACGTAGGCGCGAAGTCCGACCACCACCATGAAGTGCCGACGTTAAACAACACGCTAACGTCGTTTTTCAGCTGATGCCCGTCCAGGGCGTTGCCGTTGTAACACAACTGGCAATTGTCCATCACGGTGGTCTGAAGTTCTTCCAGGTTCACCGTCAGGTTGCCGGTACTGGTCAGCCACGGCGCATACGCCTGGTCAATGTCCAGCGCGAGCATGTACTTCACGATGTCTGACCAGCGCTGGGAGTTCATGTCCTGGAACCGCAAGCTCTCGATCGGCTCGTGATTCTGATAGAGCATCTCGCCGCGGAACACTGCCGGGAAATACTCTGCGAGCGAGGACGGCATCGGTACCGGCCGGTCGACCGTAACTCCAAATTGGTTAATGGCCGGATATTGATACGCCCATAAATTGGTAAAGGGCGTCCATTTGGCCGGCGCCGGCGTGCCACCATTCGTACTGTCGTAGTAGTAGAGCGCGGTCCACTCGGTCGCACCATAAAGGGTATGAAAGCGGGCTCCCTCGTTCCAGTTTTGCGGTTGCATTCCGGGTATCTGCCAGAGTCCGATATCAATAAGCGTCCCGTCGCCTACGGGCGATCTTGGGTTATTGTGCTTACTCAAGCCGAGATTACAGTTAAATCCTGCCGGGAAGCGCTTGAGGTACGCCCGATACGGATTGAAGGCCGGGAGGCCTGCTACACTGAACGGCGGGCAGAGCCAAAACTCACGGCTGAGTGGCGTTGAAACCATTGTGCCGGCAGCGGGGAGAGCGCTACCACCTGCCGCGTACGGCGGGAAGGGTTTAGCAATCCAATCGGCACCGAAGATCGGCTCGGTCGGGTATTGGACGTCGAATCGTGCGCTAGGCCCGTGACTCGCTGATGGTGCACAAGGTATTGCTCTGCCAGCCGTGAGGGCGCTTCTGTATTTGTGGTAGGGGTCTTGATACTGCTCGGGTTGCCAGTTCGGCTGAAAGCCAGGCTGTACTACCAATTCGAGGAAGTTCGACGTGAGCGGACCAAATTCCGGCAGGTTCAGAATCGGATGGATCATCCACTGCGGAACGCGCGACTGCTCGAGGTTGGCGAAGCCGAACGCCCAGCAAGTATTTGTGGGGCTGATCACGTCATCGACGCGGAAAGCCAGTGACTGCCCCCACACCACCAGCTGGTTGCCGATGAAGGTAGTCAGCGGACCGGTCTTGTTCTCCCACCATGCATCGCGTAACTCGTAGGTGTTGTAGTAGCCGTTCATCATGTGGCCGAAGCTATTGTGTTGCGGAGTGTGATACAGCGGGTTATTAGCACTGTTGAACGAATACGGCGGCTCGTATACGAACCATTCGCGCGCGAAGAAAGTGTTGTTCTCGCTGAGCCGGTAGTTCTCGTCAAGCTGAAGCAGCGAACGCGCAACCGCCAGGTTATTGCGGCTCAGCGTGTACGCTCTCAGGTTGGTCGGGTTCTGCCACATCCCGAAGGTCTGGCTCCCGTAGCCCGAGATATGCAGGCCACTGAGCCACGACGCCTCAGGCCCCGCGGCGGGCGCTGCCCCAGCCTGCGGCAAAAGATTTGGAACAGAATTTGTTACGTTGAGGCCGTCCGCCGGCTGAGCAACGATATCGCCCGCACGGCTGACCGCGGCGACCGCTATCACAATCAGGCTCGCCGCTGCGACTGTTTGGAAGACTCTACCAGCCCTCCGGAATATACCGGAACACCGCCAGTCTCGGATCCGCATGGTCTCCTCCTTCGAGCGTCGATGACAGGCAGAAACTACCTGTCCCACCACGACCAACCGTCCCCACGGCTGATCTCAACTCCACCCCCTCAGTGCCTTTCCCCGATATCCCCGCGGCACTGAGTAAGAACTTGCTCGTTTTGCGAACCGGATCAACAAAACCGGATCTATTTGAAATTACTACCTTTTAATCTCGCCCTCCTTTTAGCGTTACCTCCAGAACGGCAAGAATCGACTCTTCTTAACGGAGCCGTAAGAAAAGATCAATAGCCCCCGGCGGAGGCCTATCGGCGTTCCTGCCCCTCCCGCTCTTTCACACCGCCGAAGATTGCCAGGTCGAGATAGCGCCAATAACAATCGACCGACCTGAACCCAGCTTCGGTCAACCATGCAAGCTGGTCTCCCAGCGGCGCGATATGACTATGATGCCGGCCGCCTGCCAGCCGCAATTGTTCGCGCATCTCCATTTCGATCTGGTCGCGTGGGCGGGCAACCCCTCGCAGCGCACGCTCCTGCTCCTGGATCGCGGCGAGGTTCAGCGCCTCGAATTGTTCTTTCAGCGCCGGCGGCGTCGCCACCACGTCATTGTTAAGGAAGATTCCGCCGGGAGCCAGCAATTGAAACACCTCGCTATCGAGTTCCTGCTTGCGCTGGTGGGTCAGATGATGGATGGCAATGGCGGAAACGGCGGCATCAAAGACGGCGCCCTCACCCCGACCCGCTCCGGCGAGGGGGTTGAGGATGGCGGACCAGGAACGCTCGGCCAAATCGGCCTTCAAGATCTTTACGCGCTTTCCATATTTCCGCAGGCGTTCCGTCGCCTGCACGACCATCGCCTCCGAACCGTCAACGCACGTGACCGTGGCATGCCGGTAGTGCTCCAGGATTTGCTCGCTGATGGCCCCGAAGCCGGCCCCGAGGTCGAGCACGGAAATGCCCGCGTCAGGCGGATAAGGTAGTAGCTCGGTCAGCAGATCTATCTGCTCCGCCCGGCGCGGAACAATGACGTCAGCATTCGCCAGGAAGTAGGCGACCTTGGCCTCGTTGCCCCATCCGCAGAGCGTATCCTCGATAGGCATCGGTGGATCTCCTGATTAAGATTGCGGCTCCCTAAGCAGAACCCTCTCCAAACCGATTTGCAAATAATCCGTTGTCATGAGCATGCTGCTTGTTGTATCGTCCGATATACCGTTAATCGCATCGGAGGTCTGCTATGATCTGCGGTCATTCACGTTTCGGACGGCGCTCCTATTGGCATGGGTTCGGTCTTTTTTCCGGCCAGGGTCGCTTCTTCGGCCCCGGCGAGGTCAGGCTCGCCCTTCTGTCGATGTTGGGCGAGGCCCCGATGCACGGCTATGAGCTGATGAAGCGATTGGAGGAACGGTCGGGCGGAATCTATCGAGCGAGCGCGGGAACGATTTACCCTACCCTTCAGCAACTCGAAGATGAGGGGCTGGTTGCCTCTGAAACCCAGGATGGCAAGAAGATTTACCGGCTGACGGATGCAGGCAGGCATGAATTGGAGCGCAATGACGAAGCCGTGCGCGCGATCTGGCGGCGCGCCCGCCGATGGCAGGATTGGCGAAGCGCCTTCGACCCCGATGCCGCGGAGATCCGAGGCCCAGCTGAACGGCTGATGAAAGAAGCTTTTCGTGCCGTGGCCGGCGAGTTCGCCACCCATCAGCGCCTAGAACGTGTCCGGGAGATTCTGCTGCGCGCGCTGCGGGAGGTTGAAGAACTGAGTCGTAGTTCATAGCAGGAGCCGGAACCGAGGCGAGGGGCTTCGCTCACAGCAGGATGAAAGCCTTAGACACCGGCTCAATCGTATGCCAGTCTCGCATCCATTCAGCGCGAGGTGTTCCATGAAGTTCGGCATCGCTTACGAGATTTCAGTTCCGCGCCCATGGACGCGGGAGAGTGAGAAGACAGTTTACGATCGCTGCCTGGAGCAGGTGAGACTGGCGGATCAACTCGGTTTCGATTTTATCTGGGCCGTCGAGCATCATTTCCTGGAGGAATATTCTCATTGCTCCTCGCCTGAGCTCTTCCTCACGGCATGCGCGATGATCACCCAACGGATCCGGCTCGGGTTCGGGATCGTGGTGTGCGTACCTGAATACTCAAGTCCGATCAGAATTGCCGAACGCACCGCTACGCTCGATATCTTGTCTGGTGGACGGCTGGAAGTTGGCACCGGGCGCTCGGCGACGTGGACCGAATTGGGCGGCTTCCGCGCCAATCCCGACGAGACCAAAAAGACCTGGGACGAGTTTGTCCATTGTCTCCCCAAGATGTGGACGCAGGAGCGTTACTCTTATCAAGGTGTAACCTGGTCGATGCCGCAGCGAACGATTCTGCCGAAGCCCTATCAAAAGCCGCATCCGCCGCTTTGGGTCGCAGTAACCAGTCCGGGGACTGAAGTGGATGCCGCCGAACGCGGGTTGGGCAGTCTGGGCCTTACCTTCGGCACGGTCGAGGAGCAGGAGGAGAAGCTCAAACGTTATCGGCGCATCATTCGCAATTGTGAACCGGTCGGCGACTTCGTCAACGAACAGGTGGCGACCATCAACTTCCTATACTGCCATGAAGACAATGCTCAAGGCGTCGCGACCGGCCGCCGCGTAACCGACAGATTTATTCCGCTCGCTACTCAATTCGTGCACAACCCCGAAGCAATCCCCACCAGATCGGGCGCGAGCCAGGGCCTGCTCGCCACATTGCGGCGGCAAGCCGCTGCTCCAGGTGCGGCCCCACCAGGAATCGCGATCGGCGATCCTGCACGAATCACGCGCGAGTTAAAGAAATGGGAAGCGATGGGCATCGACTGCGTCAACTTTATTCTTAATGTCCTGGAGGTTGTACCGCAGGAACAGGTGCTCGACAGCCTCAGACTCTTCGCGCGCGAAGTGATGCCACACTTTAGGGACGGCAGAGGGGAGTCCGAGGATGAAGCGCTGAAGTCCACCTCACGACAGAGCGCTGCGGCAGGTGGGCGCTGATGCCGCCACGCTACGGTAAACTGGATGTTAGCGACTGGGGCAAATCGGCGCCGACGATTAACGGCTACCGGACCGAACCATGGAAGTTGAATGGCGCTCGGCTGCTGGAGTTCCGCTACGAGGTTGACGACGGCCCCGCGGATGCTCTATTACCGCCCGCGCTGCATCCCGCGATGCCAGCATATGCAACGTTTACGGTAATGGATTCTCCTGATAGCCCCATTGGCCGCTTTATGCTTGGCGAGGTGCGCATCGTCGGGCGCGCCGGTGGACGCCCAGCCGCATTCGTGGCGGCCAGCTTCTGCGATAGCGAGGTAGCGAGCCGCGAACTGTCCGCGCGATGGGGTTATCCGGTTAAACCTGCGGACGTCAAGCTGACAGCGCAGCATTTCGTCATCGCCGCACGAGTGAGCACCAACGGCCATCCGATGCTCGAACTCGAACTTCGAAATCGAAGGCCGCTGCCCGCAGTGCATCTGCAGCCTCTGCCAAGTATGAATCTAGCGCGCAATTCCGAGAACGGCAACCTGGTGCTGGTCCAGGTGGACATCGATGCGGTTTTTGCGCAGTCGGACGGCGGTTCGGAACGAGTAATCAAGCTCGACCGCGATGCCTTCCGCGGCGCGGAGAATTTACGGCTGATGAGCCCGATGAGCGCGACGTTCGCGGTCGCCGAGTTAACCCTCGCGCGCATTCAGCTCATTTGTGATCCGGAAAGCCCCGCCGAATCGGGGACGATTTACCTGGATTAGCCTTCGCGCTCGTGCCTGCCGATGGAGCTGCCAGGGTCGCACCTCACCCTGATCGTTAACGACGAATTACCTGGCTCTCACGAAAGATTATGAACTGTTCGCCCTGTTCCAGAAATTGCACTATCGCGTCCTGGCAAGCCTCCGGGCGATCGCCCGCTAGCGGATGACTCGCACCATAGATGAATGACAGATGACAGTCACGGATCTTTTCGCGACAGAGCCGCCCCCCAGCTATCGCTTCCGAAGTGTCGCGCGTGCCGACCAGGACCAGCGTGGGGGTCTTGACGCCGGCCAGGTCGGGGAATTCGTCACCGTCGGATGGAAGCAGCGGCGAGAGCAGGATGAGCCTGTCCACACGTTCGGGCGCAGCGATCGCTAGTGCGAGCGCGGGTCGTGCGCCGGTTGAGATACCGATCACACTACACTGCTCAAGGCCCAGTCTTGTCAGGGCATGCGGAAGTTTTTCCGCTACTTGATCAGCGGTCGCTAAATAAACGCCAGGCAGGCTTAAAGAGATGATGCGATGAGACTCGGCAATCTTCGACAGCACCGGATCGGTAAAATCGCCCTCTTCATCCGGAAAAACGATTACAGGATCGCCATTGCCAGCTTCGAAGTAACCGATGCTCAGCCCGTCGGCTTCCAGCTTTTGTTCTCTGCGATTGAGTGGTTTCGCCATTGCGATGCATCCACGAGTGCTTGCTGGTTTCAGAGCGCGCGAATCTGCGGAATCACGCGGCTGGCGAAGCATTCCATTGAGCGTAGTTGTTGTTCGTGTGAGAGTCCCGGCCAGGTAAACGCCATGTCCAGGTTTCCCACCCCTGCCTCGCGTAGCGCGCCGACCTGATCGACGACCGCAGCGGGACCACCGCACAGGAAGGGCCTCTCCATCGAATGGATGTGCATGGGCCGGTCGCCGATCAGCTGCTTGAGCACCGCCGGGTTCATCCCAAAGAACTGGCCCAGGTCCAGACGGACGTCGCCGACGTTCTTGCGTGCATCCTCGTCGGTTTCCGCCACGTGTCCAAAGAAGCGGTAGACCACATCGGATGCAGTAGGCTGCCAGCCGGCTTTCGCGGCCTCCGTTTTGTACAGCTCGACCCGATGTTGGATTTCGGACAGGGGCATGAAAGAGAGTGCCAGGCCTAGATGATTGCGTGCTGCAAACGGGATCGAATCGGGGGTGTTGCCGGACGAAAAGACGCGCGGATGCGGCTCCTGGAAGGTGCGAGGCCACACCGAAACCATCCGGTAGTTGAAATAACGGCCTTCCCACCCGAATGGTTGCGGCTCTGTCCAGGCCCGCAGAATCAGCTCGATTCCCTCCTGCGTTATTTCGCGCGACTCATCCGGATTGGCGCGATAAACCAGGATTTCGTTTGGGGTGCCGCGCAGGAATAGCACGACGATGCGCCCTTCACTCATCACGTCCAGCATCGCAAGTTCTTCGGCCACTCGAACCGGGTTAGAGAGCGGCAGCAACGGACCGAGGATCGCGATCTTCGCCCGCTTGACTCGTTGCGTGATGCCCGCGGCGAAGATCATCGGGCTGGGCGTTAGGATGCGGGGAGAGTAATGATGCTCGGAGACGCTGATCCAGTCGAAGCCCAATTCGTCCGCCAGCAGCACCTGATCCATCGCCCGATGCATCGTCCGGCTCGCGGCTTCACGATCGCAAAATACCGGTGGCGTCGGCCATGCATTGCTCGCCCACGGTCCCGCATACCCGACGGTGTTGAAAAAGCCGGCTATCATGGATGCTATCCTCCGCTGGGTCTTTAACTCACAAGTATCACATACAGTCCAATCCTGGCTGCAGACTAAGACATTCCGTAGCCACTCAAGAGGGCGACGCGTTCGCGATGGAACGACGGCGAGCCAAAAAAGGATTCATTGAAACGCGCGCGCTTGAACCATAGATGAATATCATGGTCCCAGGTAAAGCCGATACCGCCGTGCATTAGCACCGCCTTGTCGGTGTTGCGCATGAACGCTTCGCACATCCGCGCCTTGACCATCGACGCACTGCGTAGGGCATCACCCGGCACCGCATCCTGAGCATGCGCCGCGTACCACAAAAGAGAGCGTGCCGGTTCAAGATCGGCCACTATCTCAGCGGCCGCATGTTGCAAGGCCTGATACGCCCCGATGGGTTTGCCGAACTGCTCGCGGATCTTTGAATATTCGACCGCCATCTCAAGCGCGCGCTCCATTCCGCCGAGCGAATCCGCCGCAATAGCGACGGCGCCAACCGCCAGCAACCGATGGTAAAAGTCCGCGCTTGCATGCAGTGCCGCGTCCGCACCGACCCTGACCCCCGCCAGTTCAACCATGCCCACACGGCGGCTCAGGTCGAGGCTATTGTTCAACTTGACGTGAACTCCAGCGGCATCGCGGTTGACAGCAAACTGCGCTGTGTCACCGTCGTCGGTGCGTGCAGCGACCAATATGAGATCGGCTATATGCGGATACGGCACGAACATCTTCGTGCCGTTGAGCACGAAGCCTTCGCCTTCGCGCCTCGCCCTGGTTGAGAAGTCGGCCGGGTTGAGACTAGCGTTGGCTTCGACGAGCGCCACCGTTGCGATCGCGCGTCCTGCTGCGAGCGCCCCCAGCCAACTACTCTTCAAGTTCTCTGAACCCCCGGCCGACAGAGCCCAGGCCGCGACCACTGACGAGAACAAAAACGGGCCGGGCAGCGCCGTATAGCCGCATTCTTCGAGCAACAAGGCCATATCCAGCATCGTCAATCCGGCGCCGCCGTATTCGGGCGGGATCAGCAGCCCATGCCAACCCAGCTTTGCGATCTCATCGTGTAGTTCGCGCGATGCGCCCTCGGCACTGGCCATGATCTGCCGCACGCGTGGAGTTGGACATTCCTTCACAAGAAAGCTGTGCACGCTCTCCTTTAACTGCTGTTGCTCAGCGGTCAACCCAAAATCCATGTGCGCAACCCCCTAGGCTCAAGCCCGATTGAGAGGCATTGCCGGAACGCCGCCCTACGGCAACCTAGCGGCCCTTCGGCATCTTGAGCCCCCGTTCGGCGATGATGTTTTTCTGGATGTGCGAAGTACCGCCGCCAATTACCAACCCCAGCGAAAACATCCATTCGTACGGCCAGAAGCCATGGTCGAGCGCGGACTCGTCACCCCGCGCGAGCATTGAATAGTCGCCCATAACTTCCATAGCCGCGGTCGAAAGGTCGTGGTTGAGTTCTGTGCCGACCAATTTGTTGACTAGTTGTGCAATCCCTGGGTTGCGGCCATGAATCGAATCACTTAGTTGCCGTAGCATGTGATACTTCATCGCTTCAACCCGAATCTCCAGGTCTGCGAGGCGCTGCCGAAACACCGGGTCCTGCGTAAATGGCTTGCCGTTGCGCAGAAACGAGCTGGCGAGCGATTTGAGGCGATTGAAGAGGACCTGCGTAGTGGTAGTGGAACCCAGGGCGTTGCGCTCGTGAAACAAGGTCGTGTTGGCGACGATCCAGCCCTCGTTGAGTTTGCCCACCAGATTGGCGCGGGGCACGCGGACGTTATCGAAGAATACTTCATTAAAGCCCCGCTCGCCGGTCATCTGTACCAACGGTCGCACGCTGATTCCGGCAGTCTTCATATCGATGAGAACGTAGGAGATGCCGCGATGCTTGGGCGCCTGGGGGTCGGTCCGCACCAGACAAAACATCATGTCGGAGTAGTGAGCGCCGGAGGTCCAAATCTTCTGTCCATTGATGATGAATTCGTCCCCCGAAAGTTCCGCGCGTGTGCGCAAGGCCGCCAGATCGGAGCCCGCCCCGGGTTCGGAGTAGCCCTGACACCAAATCTCTTCAGCAGTCAGGACCTTGGGCAGGTAGCGCTTCTTCTGTTCCTCGGTGCCCCAAGTAATCAGCGTTGGGCCGAGCATCGAGATGCCGCCGCCGACCGCGCCCGGGGCACGAGCTCGGACCATCTCCTCGTTGACAATCGCTTCCCGCGCCGGGTCAAGCGCCTGACCGCCGTATTCCTTGGGCCACGAGAGCGCCAGATACCCCGCTTCATACAAGCGGCGATGCCAGTCTTTCATCTTTTGCAGGGTGCTTGTATCGCCGCGCATACGGGCCTCGCCGCGCAGCCCGCTTTTCGGCAGATTCTCTTCCAGCCATTGCCGAACCTTGAGGCGAAACTGCTCTTCGTCGGAACTATAATCCAGGTCCATGGCCTGATCTCCTCGCGTTCTGGCTGCACTCTTGTTCTCGGCTGCCCGACGCCTTCTCGTTTAGCACCACTAGCCCGATTCGCCCTCGCTTTTCCAGCGTTCGGATATCGGCAGAGATCGAGTATTGCTAACCACGAATCGTTGTGCGAAGAGGGATAGACGAAAGCTTCAATCGAGGGAGGACGGTTGCGTGTCACACAAGGGTTTTTCGCACATCGGGCTATCAACCTTGGATCTGGACAAGACGCGCGAGTTCTATGAAGGCGTGCTGGGCTTCAAACCGGTTCGCTGCGATACGATAACCGTCAAGGAGGGAGGCAAAATCCGCCACATCTTCTTTGACACCGGCCGCGACGAGCTAATCGCTTTTATGGAAGCCAAGGGCGTCGATGGTATCCCTGCCGAATACGATGCGGGCATCAACCGTGGCCTGGGGGTCCCGAGTGCTTTCTACCACTTCGCCTTCGAGGCGGGCAACGAGGCCGCACTGGAGCAGAAGCGTCAGGAACTGATCGCCAAGGGCGTGAAAGTCAGCGACGTGGTGGATCACGACTGGGCCAAATCGATCTACTTCAAAGATCCCAACGGAATGCAGCTCGAATACTGCTGCATCACGCGCGAATTCAACGACAATGATGCCTTGATGCAGGATCGCTTTTCGTTGTCGATCAATGCACTGGGGCTCGAAGATGTAAGCCGGCTCCGTTCGCAGTAATTAGAAGGCGAGAGCATCAGCGATGATGCTCTCTCGATTATCTGGATCAACCGGCCAGCACGTTTGCCTGGTCGCAGGTTGTTGTCCTTCAAAAACGGTAGGAGGTGCTCACCATGGCTGGCGCTACAGGTGGTTGTATGTGCGGAGCAGTGCGATACGAATGTACCGCCACTCCGATGTTTATGGGTAATTGTCATTGCCGGGATTGTCAGCGCGCGAGCGGGGGTGCCTACGCCCCCGCAATCGGGGTACCGCGGAGCGGCGTCAAGATCACCGGAGACGTCAAGTATTACGAGTCGAAGGCCGACAGCGGAAACATGGCTAAACGCGGATTCTGCGCGAATTGCGGAGCGCGCCTGTTCAGCCTGCCGCCGTTTGCGCCCGACCTAATGGTTATTATGGCGACCAGTCTGGATGATCCAAGTATCTTCAAGCCCGGCATGGATATCTATACATCCAGTGCGCAGGCGTGGGATCATATGGACCCAGCGCTGCCGAAGTTTCCGAAGATGCCGCCAACAGGGTAAAGTTCGCGGCCAAGTCTGTCAGTTTGGGAAACCCTTCCGGATTAAATTAAGGGAGGATTCGATCATGCCTGAGTATCGGGTCATCTCAGCGGACTCGCATTTCGTCGAGCCTCCGGACATGTGGGCGGAGCGAATTGATAAAAGATTTAGGGACCGCGCGCCACACATGGTGAAAGGGCTGCGCGGCAGAGCAGGCGAGTTCTTTGTTTGCGAGAACATTTCCCCAATACCGGTCGCGGCGGCCTTCGGGGCGGGAGTCCCTTCCGAGCAATTACCGGAACACAACAAAAAAGGGTTTGAGGCGGCTCCCGCCAGCGTATGGGACCCGGCCGCGCGGCTTAAAGACCAGGACCTCGATGGCGTGCAGGCCGAGGTTATCTACACTACGTTAGGTATGCCTCTCTACGGGCTGGACGACGCCGAGCTCAGGGCAGCATGTTTTCGGGCTTATAATGACTGGGCAGTGGAGTATTGCAGCTACAATCCCAAGCGGCTCTTGCCCTTGGGGCTCATCACTTTGGAGGATATCGGGACGGGAGTCGAAGAGCTGCGGCGCATTGCCAAAAAGGGCATGAGAGGCGCCATGATCTGGGCCGAACCCCCCGAAGATCGGCCGTATAGTCTTCCAGACTATGATCCATTTTGGGCGGCAGCGCAGGAGCTGAATCTGCCCCTGTCGCTGCACATTCTCACCAGCCGCCGGGGGATGGGCTCAGACTTCTTCAGCGGCAATCTGGCTCGTCAGGTAGCCGTCCTGCATCACGAAATCGAGCGCACACTCGCAGTTTTCGTCCTCGACGGGGTACTAGAGCGTTTCCCGCAGTTAAAGATCGTCTCGGCCGAGAATGATATTGCGTGGGTGCCTTACTTCATGTGGCGAATGGATTTCGCCCAGGACCGGTTTGGGCGCAGCGGAGCGAGCCCGGTGAAGTTGAGCCTCAAGCCGAGCGAGTACATCAAGCGGCAGGTATACGCCACCTTCATCAACGAGCCGATTTTTGTCCATACGGTCGGCCTGTACGGGGCCGACAACGGCATGTGGGCGTCCGACTACCCCCATACCGCGGCGAGTTGGCCGCACTCGCAGCAGTTCATTGACGAGACCTTCGGTGTGCTCTCGCAAGAAAATCGGCGCAAGATTGTGCATGACACCGCCGCACACCTTTATGGAATCGAGTGAGCCGATCGAAACACGGCAGAATGCGGGCCGGATGGTAGGGGGTTAGGTTTCGTGGTTCACGCTGTAGGATAAAAGAAGGAGCCGGTGATGGCCACCGCTGCCAGAGGCGGCTGCATGTGCGGAACAGTCCGATATGAATGCACCGCCGACCCGATTTATATGTTCACTTGTCATTGCCGCGATTGCCAGCGGGCGAGCGGAGGTGCATACGCCGCCGTGATTGCCGTGCCGCTAAGCGCGGTCAAAATCACCGGTGAGCTAAAGTTCTACGCGGCCACCTCCGATAGTGGAAACCGGCTGGAACGCGGATTTTGTCCGAATTGTGGTTCACTGCTCTTTGGCAAGCCATCCGCTGCGCCGGACCGGATAGTCATTCTGGCGGCCAGTCTAGATGACCCGAGTATCTTCAAGCCGGCAATGGATATCTATACGTCCAGCGCGCAACCTTGGGATTACATGAATCCCGCACTGCAAAAGTTCCCGAAAATGCCACTCAGGGCATAGCTCTTTGACGCTGGGACGCGCTGCTCTGCCCCGGGAGTTTGGACCGGGATCTGCTCATACAACGCCTGGCGAGTTCAATGCCTCTCCCGAAGAGGGAGAGGCATTGAATCAAATAACCGCGCCGGCGCTGGTGTGGACGGTCTGGCCGGTTATTTGACGGCTCGCCGGCAGACACAGAAAGACAATCGCGGCGGCGACGTCTTCCGGCATCGACACGCGATGGAACAGGTTCTCCAGAGGTCCCGAAGAGGCTACGCGCTGGAGTGCGTCGGCGTCGCCGAGCACCCGGGTCATCCCGGTAGCCGTGATGCCGGGAGCGATCGCATTAACATTGATATCGTGCTTTCCCAATTCCGCGGCGGCGCTGCGAGTCAACTGGACAATTGCGGCTTTCGAGCTGGCATAGGCGATGGGTGATTGGCGTGCCCGGAAGGCGGAACTGGAACTGATATTGACGATGCGCCCCCCACCGCCACGCTCGATCATATGGCGCGCCACATACTTCATCATCAGCATCGAGGCCTTCAGATTCACGGTGTGAATGAAGTCCCATTCGCTTTCTTCCTGGTCGACCAGGGTTTGGAAGCGTCCGGCCACCCCCGCCGCATTCACCAGGATGTCAATTCGGCCGAATTGCTGAATAACTCGTTCGACAATTGCCGGGATAAGCTTCGTATCCACTAGGTCGATCGTGTAAGCGATCGCATTGCCGCCGGCTTTGCGCCCCTCGTCAGCGGCCGACTTCGCGCCCGCCTCATCGCGATCCAGAACGGCGACCGCCGCCCCGCGCTGCAACAGGCCCGCAACGGTAGCGCGCCCGATTCCGGAGGCGCCGCCGGTGACTATCGCAATCTTGCCCGAAAGCTCAGAATCCATAGCAGCCTCCTCGGATCTTTAAGCTCCTCGCCCGCCCGATTGAATTCGACAGAACCTGCCCTGAGAAGCGCCAGTAAGCCGAGGCCGAGCGAACAGCTGGCCGAAGCCCGAGCGCAGCTGCAGGGACGAATGGGGTAAGGGTTCTGACAAGCTACATCGCGCTCATTTTGTAATCTGCAGAAACTCCACGGGGACGCCGTCGGGATCTTCCGTATAGAAACTGCGCATATTACGGGCGATTTGCACCAGACCGGAAGTGATCGTTACATCACCGCGCCGCTTCAGTTCCGCGAACTTGGCTTCCACGTCGGGCACGTAGAACGACAGATGCGGGCTCCCGATCCTATTATGGTGAACGTCCAGCGCCCCGCCACCGCCGGCCTTGTACTCGAGGAGCTGAAGCATGAACGGCCCAGCCTTCAGGTGCACGCCGCGCAATCGAGCGCCCGGATTATTGGTTAGCGTGTCGAATTCATCGCTTTGGCCGTTGAAAATCTCGCCTGCAGTCATTCCGGCCACGTCACGATAAAAGTTAAGCGAGCGTTCGAAATCTTTTACGGTAAGACCAACGTGAAATAGTTCCGCCATTTTTGCGACCCCTTCACATTGCGCGCCGTAATCACCCGGCGCACGGGATCCATCCGATCGCGCGGAGATTATCGCGCTGCAACTGTTTGCCATCAAGCTCAGTCAAGCTAAATTTCAGCAGACTCCACTCAACCGGCGCCAGATGAATCGTGTCGAGGAAATAGCAAAATGAAACCGCTACCACAGTTCTCGGAGCTTCCGACGGTCGGAGAGACCGGGGAAAAACATGCCTGGGCCGCCTTTGGCCGGAGTGATCAGCTCGGCACCGTCAATTTGCTCGGAGCTGATCAGGTCAAAGGAGCCGCTCTGCTGGTGCGCACCGGCAAGATTATCAATTTAAACCTTCCCCTGAATTATCCTATCACCTTGTACGATACGCCGACCCGGAGCGGCTACAAGCATCATATCGAAGTGAGCCGGGCCGGCCGCGACGATTACCTCGACAACTTCGCGATGCAAGGCTCGACGCAATGGGATTCTCTACGGCATATCCGCTTCCGCGAGTTTGGATATTACGGCGGCCGTCAGGATCGGGAGCTCGACCAAAAGCACGAGTTGGGTATCGAGCATTGGGCGCGTCATGGGATCATCGGCCGCGGCATTCTGCTTGACGCCGAACGTTATTTGAAAGAGCGCGGGAGCTTGCGGCCGATGACTGAAAAGCTCTCGATCGGCGGCGATCTGCTAGAGCAAATGGCGCGCTCGGAGAGGCTTGATTTTCAATCGGGAGATATCCTGCTACTGCGCACTGGTTGGATGGCATGGTACAAAGCGCTTGATGCTGACAGGCGCGAAAAATTGCGCGGCACATTACATCCTGGCCCCGATGGCTTACGATGCCCAGGCCTGGACGCGGAGCAGGCCACCGCGGCCTGGTTGTGGGACCATCGAATTGCGGCGCTCGCCGCCGATACCCCGGCGGTCGAGGCGTTACCAGTCGAGCCCCGGCCCGGGTTTCAGCATCGCCGACTGATCGCTCTGCAGGGAATGCCGCTTGGCGAACTCTGGGACCTCGACGAGTTGGCGCTCGATTGTGCCGCGGACGGGGTATACGAATTCATGCTGGTATCGGCACCGCTCTATCTGCCGGGCGGTGTGGGGTCGCCTGCAAACGCTTATGCCATCAAGTGAACTTTGTCCCAGGATCTTTGTCCTAAGTGGCACAGGCCTCCACCCGGTGGCCGTCAGCGAGGAGTGATTACATGGCGCTTGAGCGATTGTTGGATCCTTCGAGCGGTCCTTTGCGCGGCTTGCTCGTGCTCGACTTCGGCCAGGCTGCCGTGGGACCGATTGCGGCCGAATGGCTGGGAATGCTGGGCGCGACCGTGATCAAAGTCGAGTCGCCAAAGGGAGACTTCGTTCGCCGGGCGACGCCGCTCATAGGCGGAATGGGTACCACCTTCATCGGCAACAATCTCACTAAACTCGGAGTGGTGGTCGATCTTAAAACTGCCGAGGGACTCGAACGCGCCCGGCAGCTAATCGTCAATGGCGACGTGCTAATCGAAAACTTCCGCAGCCCGGCAATCATGGAGCGTCTGGGGCTGGGATACGAAGTGATGGCTGCGCTTAATCCCCGGATAATTTACGTGCAAGCGTCCGCGTTTGGACGCCAGGGTCCATGGGTCGGCATGTTCAGTCATGAATGGGTTGCGCAGACCGTGAGCGGTTTCGTCAGCGTGACCGGCGATGACCAGGGCGTCCCCGAATGGTCACGAGCGACCGCCAACCAGGACTGGAACGGCGCGATGGTAAACCTGGCGGTGACATTGGCGGGCCTGCTTCGCCGCGAGCAGAGCGGACGCGGGATGATGATCGAAACCGCTCAGCTGGGGTCCTCAATCTTCGCCGGGATCACTCGTTTTGCCGAGTTCTTTGCCCAGGGACGTGCGCCCCGGCCGATGGGCTCGTCGCGGCCAAACCTCGTCCCCGACCAGAGCTTCCGCACTGCCGACGGCTATATCAATCTATGCGTACCGAGCGACAAGTTTTGGCTAAGGCTGTGCGAGGTGTTGCAGAGTCCAGCACTCGGAGCCGCCCATTTCGCCAGCACCGATTCAAGAATTGACCATCGCCAGGAGCTGGTCTCGATTCTGGAAAGCATCTTCCAGCGCCGCAATTCGATGGAATGGATCGACCAACTGCGCGCGGCTGGGGTGCCATGCGGATCGCATGAGGCCAAGCGGCGGCAGAGCGACGTGCTGTTGGCCGATGAGCAGGTCCGTGCCAACTCAATGCTGCAACGAGTGGACACTCCTCACGGCGAAATTCGCTCGCAGGCGCCGCATTGGAAGTTTGAAAAGACCCCGGCGGCGATAAAGCGCGGATGCCCGCTTCTGGGGCAGGATACGGAGCGCATATTTGCAGAGCTCGGGGTACCGGAACCTACTGACCCTCACCCCAGCCCTCCGCGCTTCAAGCAGAGGGAGCAGAACGATCGACCGATAGGCGTGCTCGAAGGTCTGCGAGTGCTGGAAGTCGCTGAGGGGGTTGCCGGTCCGCTGTGTGGAATGATGCTGCGGCGGTTCGGTGCGGAGGTTACCAAGATTGAACCACCGCAAGGAGATTGGCTGCGGCAGCTTCGGCCAAAAGTTGACGGGAGTAGTTCGCTATTCCTACAGCTCAACCCGGGCAAGCGAAGTATGGTAATCGATCTCCGCACTGAGCAAGGCCGCGAGCAGTTCGCACATCTTGCTCGCGGAGCCGATGTGGTGATCGCCGGTTATCGTCCGGGCAAACTCGCGCGACTGGGCATTTCGTACGAAGACCTGAGGCACGGTAAATCGCAACTCATCTATTGCGGAATCACCGGATGGGGCGCGAAAGGACCGATGGCGGATCTGCCCGCCACCGAATTGGCGGTACAGGCGATGGCGGGTTTGACGCGGCACGTTGGTGCGAAGAATGGTCCGCCGGTGAGGCAGGGCTTCGATATGGCATCAGTTGCCACCGGGATAGCTGCGGCCCAGGCGATACTCGCGGCCCTGTACTGGCGCGTGCGTTCGGGTGAAGGGCAACGCGTTGACGTCTCGATGCTGGCGAGCGCGCTCGCAATTAATCAATGGGACATCGTGGCAGAGTCAGAAACTGTCGAGCGAGACCGCCCCTCGCCAGGAATCCAGCTGGAATCCTATGATTGGCCGCCCGACCGCGGATTTCGCTGCGCTGACGGAAGCTGCCTGATCGATTTTCTTGGTCATGAGGAAGGATGGAGCTTGTTTTTTGCCGACATTGAGCGGCCGGATCTGCTCGCTGATGCACGCTTCAACACGGTGCCGCTAATCAGGAACCATAAGCGATTTCTGCCGGAACTGCTCAATCCGACGCTCGAGTCATGGACGCTCGAACGGTTGGAGCCGATAGTTCGCAAGCACGGCGGAACGATTCTGCCGGCACTTGACCTCGAACAGGTAAGCAAGCATCCGCAGGTGCAAGGCTTAGGAATCATCGCCGGCGGGCCGGGACCGAGTGTTACGACAATTCGCTTGCCGTTCAAATGCACCGAGCCACTGCAGGTGGAGGATCTGCCGCCGGCGCCCCGATTGGGCGAGCACACGGGCGAGCTTGGGAAATAGCTCGACCGGTGGCCGCAGAAGGCCCAACCCGAGCGGCTGTTATTTCGCCTGCGCCCCGATCTCGACAGCCTCGTCGGCGTCGCTGAAATACGGCATCACGTACTTCGCGAACAACTCCATCGAATGGAAGATAGTCCTCTGCGGCATTCCACCCCAATCGAACATCACCATCAAATGCTTGAGACCCACTGCTGAGTATTTGCGGATCTTGTCGACGCATCGCGGCGGGTCGCCAAAAATGGAAAGCGCGTCGAGTTGATCGATCGTGGCCGTCGCCAGGAACTGGCCCAGTTTGGCGAAGGCCTCGTAACCGGCGACCCCAGGCTTAACCCATTGGCGGGTCGAGCTACCGAGCTTGCGCTTCATCCCGGCATGGGCCTCCTGCAGGGCCTGTGTCGTGCTATCGGCAACGTGGGTCCAGAAGACATGCGGCAAATCGTCAGGCGGCTCGCCGTGCCCCGCCGCTGTGTAACTGTGATTGAAGCGGGCGATTTGCGCCGCGACTTGCTCAGCGGTCGGAGCCGCCGAGAATTGCGCACAGGCGAATGGGTAGCCTCGCCGTCCAGCCTCTTCTGCTGAACCCTCGGATGCCGCTGCCACGAAGATCGGGGGTGCGGGGGTCTGCACCGGGCGCGGCAGCAGCGCGATGTCTTCGTAGTGGTAATATTTGCCGCTGTACGAGAATTGTTCCGCGGTCCAGGCGCGACGGATGATTTCGAGGCATTCCCAGAACCGCTCCCTCGCCGACTCCATCGGGATGTGAAAGCCGGCAAACTCGTGCGGCTGATAGCCGCGGCCGGCGCCGAGACAAACCCGCCCGTGACTCAGCAGGTCGAGCTCTGCCAGATCTTCGGCCAGACGAATCGGGTCGTTGAGCGGGAGAATGTTTACGCCGGTGCCGAGGCGGAGTTTGCGGGTGCATTGGGAAATCGCCGCCAGAATCATCTGTGGTGAGGGAAAGACGCGGTAACTTGGCTGAAAGTGATGCTCACCGACCCAGAAGCCTTCATAGCCGAGCTGTTCGGCGTACTCGGCCTCTTCTATTACCTCATGATAGAAGCGTTCATGTGAGCGGAGTTCGGCGTAATTATCACCCAATGTCAGGATCGAAAAGCGCATCAGGATCCTCCTGGAAGGTTATCCGGCCTTGCCACTCGCCAACCACACTCAACCCTATTATCAGAGTTGAACGCTACGAGGATACGGCGTCTTGGGCCGAACTCTCGATTGTTGGCCCGTCCCGCGTGGCCTCACCCTAACAGTCCCGCCCGGCTTTATCACCAAAAGAAAAGCTGCGATGCGATGTCGATCCGGGCGATCCCAGTTCGACTAATATACAAGCGCATCTAAGCGATGGATGTCTGGCAACCCGCCGCATCTGCGAGGAAGAAACGACCAGATGATGACAAAGAGGAGGACCCTATGTGTCCAGCATGTATTGCAACCGCTGCGCTGATCGTCACTAAGGCGAGTTCGGCGGGTGGATTGACCGCGCTGGTGGCGAAAAAGCTTCACGCCGGAAAGAGCGCGAAGAGGGTTCGGCTAAGACGGGAGCCGAGCGAGAGGAGGCCGAGATGAATCGTCCGAATGTAGTGTCGCAGGCCGAATGGCTGGCAGCGCGAAAAGAGCTGCTCGCGAGAGAGAAGGAATTCACCCGGCAGCGCGACGAGCTCAGCGCCGAGCGCCGCAAACTCCCCATGGTTAAGATCGAGAAGGAGTACGTTTTCGAAGGTCCCGAGGGCCCGACCAGCCTGCATGACCTATTCGACGACCACCGCCAGCTAATCGTCTACCATTTCATGTTCGATCCCGATTGGGACGAAGGCTGCAAAGGATGCTCGTTCTTTGCCGACAATTTCGTCGGCAGCCTCGTCCATCTCGGTGCCCGAGACACCTCGTTTGCGGTTATCTCCCGCGCGCCGCTATCGAAAATTGAGGCGTTCAAGAGGCGCATGGGATGGAGCTTCCGGTGGCTTTCATCCTTCGGCAATGACTTCAACTACGCCTTCCGGGTTACGCTTTACCCAGAGAGGCCTGACTACGAGTACAATTACACGAATGCCCATGCTCTACTGAAAGCAGGCAAGATCTGGATTTCAAAGGGTGAAATGCCAGGCCTGAGCGTGTTTTTCCGTGACGGCGACGATATCTTTCACACCTACTCGAGTTACCACCGCGGTACTGACCTCTTCCTGAATACATACAACTTCCTCGACCTGACGCCGCTGGGCCGTCAGGAGGAAAACCAGAAAATGTTTGACTGGCTTCGCCACCACGATCGGTATTCCGGAGATCGCCAAACCCCGACGCCCGGGCCTGGACACTGATTTGAGATAGCGCACGCTGGACGACCGTTCTGGAGTCAACCGGGTGCTGCCAGGGCTCTTGAGCTTCCGTCCGATCAAGAAGCTACCGCCTGTGGTGAAAGAGAGCTGCCATTGTCCGTGAGATTTTTGGAAGGTCGACTGGCCAGCAACAAACGCCTCGTTGGCGACGATTTCACGCTGGCGGAATTGGACTTACATTCTGTTAGGCGGCTTGCATGGCGTTCATCAGCGCCTGCGCCATCTTGGCTCCATCGTAGCTGAATCTTTTCTCGGCTGTTATTGACAAGACCACGCGATCGGGTGAAGCGAGCAACTTTAACATGCTCTGCCGTGCGCCTTCGTTATCTGGAAAAGCCATCTTTGTAAGCTGGTCGAAGAACCACTGCTTCGTTGGGGCGTCATGGTGAATTTGGCAGCGCCCCTTTATCGTAACTGCTAGGCTTGCATTGCTGCCAGCCTGGCCGCTCACAATAACGCACACACGGCTGTCGCGTCTGACTGCGGCAACTCGTGGCCGCTGGCCACCACAGGTCTCCAGATTTTGCCGTCCCTCCATAAGTAAGTCATCATCGTCCCGACAGGCCATCCGTCCCGGGTGCTCCAGATTAGCGCGCATTCGTGCTGCCCGCTCAGTAGTGTTTCCTGGTCTGCCGGGTTGAGAGGAAATTGGGGATTGTCTAGTACACTCATTATGCAACCTCAAATTAAGGCCTCGGTCTGGATTTTGGCCAAAGTTGGCATGAACACGTTTGCGCTTTGGCCGAAGCCGGGCTTTGACTGTGTTCTGTAGTCATATCTAGTCGAATGAGGACTGGCGGAATCGACGTCGCCCTTTAGCATTATGTGAACGTCGCTCAAGGGGGTAGCCTCTTGAGCTTCCGCCCAAGTAATGCCGATTCGCGTCCGGAGCTTGTAGTGTGAGGCGGTTCGTGGGTCGCAATGGTCTCGGCATGCGCGAAACCGTTAACCATGGTCCCGATTTGCGCCAGGTGATGTAGCCGTGAGAAAGTGCGGCTCTCCTTCTGTGCTCGCTTCAAGCAACACAAACCGCTGGATAGGTAACTTTTACGCGGTCGTGGGCTTGTTCCCCGGAGGTGGATGGCCGAGTCACGCAGGTAGCGCGCACGGTGGGCGATCCTTCCCCGCCACGGTCATCTCAACTCAGTGAGTGTTGGACCAATACGCGTTTGGTGGGATGCGGCAGCTCTCTACTTTGCCGAAATTTCGGGCTTCGCTAGGTTTACGGCATTGTTGGCCCGTCCCCGGCGGCCTCACCTTAACCCGCGACGGCATTCAAAACCGGCTTTGCGCGGCTTGGCTATTCGGTCGCTTCGGGTGCATACTCTGGAGTGTCGAGCGTCTAAGAGTGGAGGCCGGGCTCCGATCGATCGGTCGATTGATGAAGCGCTCAAATTTGTTCAATCATTGAGTTCAGGCGAGCAGCGAATGCAAAGGAACAAGCCGGAAACTTTTTGAAGCCTTATTCGGAGACTTTGGAGGAGTGAGACTTATGGCGAGCAAGGAATTCCAGGTGCAGCAGCTACTCAGGGCTTATCGCAAAGGCATCATTTCCGATGAACTCTTTGCGAAGCAGATGGCGGAAATCGGCGCCACCACAAACGGACAGGGCGCTGCAACCATGTCGGGGGGGAATGGCCAAGCCGCGGCGGCCAAGCCTGCACAGGCGGCGCCCATGATGATGCGAGGTGTCACCGGAGACGCGAGCATCGACGGCGGCGCAATGCTCACGGCGATGCGCGAGAAAAAGACCTATGACCGAACCGCCGAGGACCTCGGCAATATCGTCGCCCTGGAGCACGTCAATGTCGTCGTGCCGGACCAGGAGAAAGCGACGCTATTCTACATTGCTGGGCTTGGCCTGACCCGCGATCCGTATATGATGGCCGGCCCGGCCAATATGTGGGTCAACGTCGGACGCCAGCAGTTCCATCTCCCCACCGGCAAAGCGCAGGTGTTGCGCGGCCACGTGGGCGTGGTGGTTTCGGACTACGAGGCGCTGCCGCGGCGGCTAGGCCGCGTACGCGAGACACTGGCAGGCACTCGCTTCGAATGTCATGAGCGGGACGGTTACATTGAGGCGATGTGCCCGTGGGGCAACCGTATCCGATGCTATGCGCCCAACAAGCGTTTCGGCATGATGCAGCTTGGTATCCCATACGTCGAATTCGACGTACCGCCGGGAGCAGCCAACGGGATCGCACGGTTTTATTCGCAGATCATGGGGGCTCAGGCGGCGCCGCTCGAAGATGGGCAGGGCCGCTTTGCCTGTGTCACGGCCGGTAGTGGGCAGAACCTCTTCTTCCGCGAAACTGATCGGCCGATTCCGCCGTATGATCAGCATCATCTTCAGATCTACATCAATGATTTCTCGGGTCCGCATCGCCGCCTGGCCGAGCGGAAACTGATTATCCAGGAGAGCGATCAGCATCAGTACCGGTTCCAGGACATCGTTGACCCTGACAGCGGCAAAGTACTGTTCACCATCGAGCACGAGGTGCGCAGCATGAAACATCCGCTTTATCTGCGTCCGCTGGTCAACCGCAATCCTTCGCAGAACATAATGCGGTATGCGCCTGGAGAGGATGCCCGAAACTGGGCAACCGCGGCGACCAATTGATAAAGGTTTCCTGGGCGGCACCGGAACCAGCCTGTGCTGAATAAGCTGTAGGCTGAAAGCCGGTGCCATAAATTGAGCGCGCATCGTATTCGTGGGGGGCGGCTTGCAAGCCGCCCCGCTCAGCGCGGCTCCCGTCGATGCACCCGCGATGCGGTCGCGCTTCCCGTCCGCAACTAATGATGGAGGGTCGGTCATGCCTGATTACGAACTGCTCATTAAGAACGGCACTATCGTAGAGGGTACGCGCATTCCCGCCTTCAAAGGCGACATCGGCATAAACGGCGGGCGGATCACGGCGATGGGCAATCTGCCCGGCTCGGCGGCGCGGGTCATCGATGCCACCGGGCTTATCGTGGCGCCCGGCTTCGTCGACATTCACACCCATTATGACGCTGCGCTCAGCGGCGGCACAAAATGGGATCCATATGCGTCCCTGTCGGGATGGCATGGTGTAACGACGGTGGCGATCGGGAATTGCGGCTTCGGCTTTGCACCGGTAAAGCCGGAAGACCGGGACCGCGCGATGCGCCGCATGGAGCGCACGGAATCCATCCCGCTGTCGTGCATGCAGGCCGGGATGCGGTGGGACTGGATCACTTTCCCCGAATTCCTCGACAGCCTGGAACGTGGCGGCCTTGGCGTCAACGCCGCCTCGATGGTGCCTTATTCTCCACTGCGCGCCTACGTGCTCGGTAACGAGGCTGCGCGTGATCCGGATTACGTCCCAACAGGAGACGAGATAGCAACGCTCAAGCGCCTGTTGCGTGAGGGACTGGCGGTAGGCGGCTTCGGCTTTTCGGGCACCTTCAGCATGGCCAACCGCGACTACGATGGCGGCTACCTGCCGACGCATGTGGTCCGGCGCGACGAGATGCTGGAAATGGCGGGAGTGCTGAGAGAGTTTAATCGAGGCTCGATTGAGTGGACCATCGGCCGCTCGTTGCACGGTCTCGACCTCAATTTCCTGCATGAGATGGCCAAGGTCAGCGGCCGCCCGCTCAACTGGAACGCGGTCTTTTTTAATCCGGTCGACCCCAAGGGGTGGAAAGAACAACTCGACTGGTGCGAACAAGCGCATCGCCAGGCGCCGATCTTCCCGGTTGATCTATGTATGCCGCTTGACAGCGAATTCAAGTTTGAAAGCATCGGCCTGTTCGACGATCTGCCCGCCTGGAACGAGGCTACGCAAGGCAGCTTCGAGGAGCGCAAGGCAAAGCTGGCCGATCCGGGCCGCCGCCCTGCGCTTAGACGGGACTCCGAGGGACGGATGACTTTTGCCGCCTTCAACAAGGACGGCGAAACCGGCCAGTTAGCGCGATTCAACTTCAAAGAAACGATTATCGAAGCGGCAACTGAGAAAAATAAGGACCTCACCGGCCGCACTGTAGCCGAAGTCGCAGCGGCGCAGGGCAAGCATCCGGTCGACGTGATGCTGGATCTGGCGGTCGACGAGAATTTGCAGACTGAATTCAGGATGAGCGGCCGTATCAACAACGACGAAGAGGCGCTCGGTAAAATTCTCAAACATCCGCTAGCGCTGGTCGGCGCCTCCGATGGCGGTGCACATACCAAGTTCCAGACTGCCGGCTCTTATCCGACTTACTTCCTCTCCCACTGGGTGCGCGACAAACAGCTCATGAGTCTCGAAGAGGCGCATTGGCGATTGTCGTCGATGATCGGGTGGGCGATCGGAATTCGCGATCGCGGCTGGTTGCGCGAGGGAATGCCCGCCGACATCGTGATCTATGACCTCGAGAAACTGAACCTGAGGCCAACTGAAACAGTACGTGACCTTCCCGATGGCGATTGGCGTCGCGTGCGCCGTGCGGATGGTTACCGGCAGATTATTGTGAATGGTCAGGTCACGTTCGAGGATAACATCTGCACCGGCGCGCTGCCCGGCAAGATGCTCAGGAGCAACCACCAGACGACCGGCTGAGGGTGCAGGCATGACGGCGCGGGGCACTTCCCTGTGCATAGTCTGGTCACGCCGCAAACTAAGCTGAAGATTGTGGACTATGGTAGAGCCGGGCCGAACCCGGCTCTACCCATCTCCTTCCCCTATTCTCCAATTCTACCAAACGCTCACAAGTTGCGCCGCCTCGAGTCTAGTTTTCGAGTTGCGGCGGCTTCGCCCCGAGAGCCTTCACTCAGCAGACTCGTAGCGTTCGCTCAGGATTGTTATCGCGCCTGCAAGCTCAGTTATTTGGCCCAGCCTTTTTCATAAGGCGCCACTATCCGGACGGTGGCGCGGAGATGCTGATAAAGCCATACCCCATTGACTTTCACATAATCATCATCGTAGCGAGCCGCGATCCAGCGGGCGCCATTATCCTGGCGAAAAGTGAATGGCCCGAGGAAATACCAGATACCCTTGGCGCGGTTGCCGTCGACCTCGATGCGTGGGTTGAAAACATTGTGTTGCGAGAAGCTGATTAGCTGCGCAAAACTCTCGAACAGTTTCCGAATGGCGTCGTGACCCTGGGCCTTGCCAAAATCGCCCCCCTCCCAGATGCCATCCTCCGCGAAGATTTTCACGATTCGATCCGGGTTATGGTTGTCGTCGCAGATATCGCAGTAGAGCGCCTTGAGCTGCTTGATTGACTCGATATCTTCGAGTTGGGTAAGGCGTTTCTCGAATTCGCTGCTGGCCATAGTCGATACCTCCCGAAAATCAATTACCGATCCAAACCTTTAAAGTGCCCCTTCTGATCCATCTCCGCGTTACGCTCAACGCTGCGTAGCCGGCTGAACGCGGAAATAGCTCTGCGTAGATCCGTCGCTTGACGCACGATGAGACAGCGGACCGTTCAGGCGCGGCGGCGGCGATATTTGTGAATTGCATGGCCGGGAACGTCGGCTAAATATATATTGCCGCGCGAATCGGCCCACAACCCGTGCCCGTTGGGCGAATCCCATCGGGCGATCTTGTTGCCTTTCTTGTCCATAATGACTACCGACGGTTTCAGATCGCTGACATAAACCGTCTCGTGGGCATCAATATAGATATCCGCCGGCCGGTCAAGGTCACCCCATTCCGCTATGTATTTGCCTTCGAGTGAGAAAAGCTGGATACGGCTGTTCTCGCGATCACAGACATAGATTGTGCCCTGCTCGTCGATCCAGAGACTGTGCGGCAGATGGAATTCGCCGGGTTCCTTCTTGCCGGGCTCTCCCCATGAACTGATAAGCTGGCCCTCAGCCGAAAAGCGATGAACGCGCGCATTACGATAACCGTCGGTCACATAGAGATCGCCGTTGGGTCCTGGAACCATTTCGGTCGGTTTGTTGAATGGGCCGGCCGCGCGTAACACACGGCCACCGTCGCTTTCACATCCAGTGTCTGACGCCTTGCCGCGTTCGCCAATCAGCCTGAGCGGCTTGCCGTCGAGTGTGTACTTCAGCACGACATGGTCATCGCGGTCGGTCAGGTAGACAATGTCGTTTTTGATGTAGAAGCCGTGCGGATCCGTGATTGCATGATCTCCCCATGAGCCAAGGTAATTGCCTAACCGGTCGAAGATTAAGACCGGCGGATCCTTGCGCTGGAAGGCATAGACGCGGTCTTGCGAATCAGTCGCAATCGCGCTGACCGGACCGAAGGTCCATCCTGAGGGTAAGGTGCCCCAGCGCTCGACCAGTTCGTAGGTATACTGTCCGCTTCCTACAGTATTAGCCATTTCAATATCCTCTGCATCTTTTCCCGTTCATCGACTCACATTTCATCGACAGTCCTCAAGGCCGATGCCATTCGTTCGCAGGTTTCGGTGACCAACTCGTCGGTAATCACGGTTGACAATGCGAAAAGCCCGCGCGGTGCGATGAATACGCCATGATTCAGGCAAGCCAGATGGAAATCACGATACAGCCGAACAGTTTCGTCCGGCGAGTCGCAGGCAAATGCCACATTCATGAACGAGCCAGCTTGCCGCACGCTCATCCTGAGTTCCAATCGCCGGGCCTCGTGTTCGAGTTCTGCCGCAAGCCGGCGGGCCTGAGCCTCCATGACGGTGATTCGGCGCGCGCTAAGTTCGGTCATCGCGGCTACACCAGCGGCACAGGTCGCCGGATTCCCGTTAAATGTGCCGGAATGATGAAGGGAGCCGGGTTTGCGCGGGTCCAGGCACGCCATAAATTCGTTCCTGCCGCCCACCGCGCCCACGGGCAAGCCGCCGCCGATTATCTTACCCATCATCGTCAGGTCGGGGCTGACGCCAAACAATTCCTGGGCACCACCAGGCGACAGCCGAAGCGTGATAACTTCGTCGAGGACGAATAGCGCGCCGGCGCGTCGAGCCGCGTTTGCGATGCGGTGTAAAAAATCGCCCGGCGGCTCAATTACTCCACCCGCGCCCAGCACCGGTTCCAGGAACACAGCGGCGATCTGGTCCCCGCGTTCGCGGAGAATTCCTTCGAATTCTCCTGAATTGCCAAAGTCTGCCAACAGCGTACGAGGCCCGCTCGCATGGACGGGCCTGAATCCTAAATCGTCGTAAGAGCCGTGGTAGGCCTGGCGTGCTATCAGCAAGAGCTGGCGACCGGTGAAATGCCGAGCGAGTTGCGCCGCGAGCATTCCAGCCTCAGAGCCGGAGTTGCAAAAACGTACCTGCTCCACCGACACGATCCGTTCGCACAGCAGTTCGGCGAGCTGAACCTGTGCGGGCGAGCGTGCCGCCCAAGCAGTACCGGAGCGGGCAGCGCGCACGATGGCTTCAACAATCGGCGGGTAGGCATGGCCGTGCACCAAGCTGGTGTAGTTTCCGAGCAGGTCGATGTAGCGATTCCCATCGGCGTCCCAGATGAAGGCGCCCTCGCCACGCACGATCGTCAAGGGATAGGGCTGGTGGTAGGCGCTAGTGCGGGTATCGCCGCCAGGCATCACTTGCCTGGCGCGCCGCTCAATCTCAGCTGATTTGGGCGTGCGCTTCCGGTAGTCCACTTCGATTGCATTCATCTTTTGCCTGCCGGCAGGAGCTCAACGCGTCGGCGCCAATGCCCCTGCATAGCACGATCGACAGTAGGCTTTCACTGCCGGCTATTAGCGCCGCGGCGCTTTTGGCACAGGTTGCGGCGCGATATGATAACGATGAATGGATTGGTTCACGCGACGATCCGACGAAGAGGTGCGGCCCACGCGCGGTAATGGCCGCCCATCAGTGAGCGCGATCACCGACTTGCTGCTGGTAGGCGAGTATCCCCGCATCGGTGATATCGAATGGCTCAAGGACGAGTTCGGCATCACCGCGATCCATAACCTCCAGGACGATGAGGATCTGCGCATCAATGGCATTGATGTAATCGGGCTGCGCGAGGCTTGTCGACGGCATCAGATCAAGCTGGTGCGCACGCCCATACGCGACGGTAGCTCGGACGATATGGCGGCCCGGCTGGGCGACGCTCTCCAGCATCTGGAAAATCTGCTCGGCGGCAGGGAACACGTCTATTTGCATTGCAACGCGGGACTCAATCGCGCGCCTACACTGGCTATCGCCTGGCTGCGGGCTAACGGCGGGATGTCCTTGAACGAAGCGATGACTCATGTGAAAAAGCGGCGCGCGTGCGGCCCCTTTATGACCGTGCTGGAAGCCCATTTCGGACCGCGCGATCACAAGCCTGCGAGTTGATTGGCGCCGCTGCTATGCGCTCGGAGAGATTCCTGAGATATTGCGCGTGGGCGGTGCACCTCTATACTGCAGCCGGCGCAGCAGCCGGTATCGTTGCGCTCGATCGAATCGCCCTCGGCGATTTCCGCGGTGCCTTGATCGTGATGGCCATAACGCTGTTCATCGATTCTACCGATGGTCCGCTCGCTCGCACTTTCCACGTCGGTGCGCGGCTTCCGTTTTTCGACGGCAGCCTGCTTGATAACGTAGTCGATTACCTGACCTACGTCGCCGTCCCCGTGTTTTTTATGTTGCGATGCGGCATCCTGGCCGATGATGCGACGGGGTTGACGGTCGCGTGTTTCATTATGGTGGCGAGCGCTTACGCGTTCGGTCGCACCGACGCTAAAACCGCGGATCATTACTTTCGCGGCTTCCCTTCCTATTGGAATGTCGCGGCGTTTTATCTGTTTTGCCTACGTTTGCCGCTTCTGGCCAATGCCACTCTTCTCAGTGCTCTGGCAGTTATGGAGTTTCTGCCGATCAAATTTATCTATCCGAACCGCACCGAACCCTTGCGCGGATTGACCCTGACGCTCGCATTCATTTGGGCGGCGGTCACAGCCCTGATGCTTCCCGCGGCGCCATCGTACAACCCGCTGCTGCTTTACACCTCGCTGGCATTCGTCGCCTATTATTTTGCGATGTCTTTCGCGCTGTATCTTCATCCCGCCCGGCTCACCGCAGATCATATCGGAAGAGCGGTGCGACGCAGTGCCTGAAACGGATGAGTCAATGAGGCAAGTGAGCGCTGGCGACCGATACGCACCCTGGCTCGAAATAGTTGACGGTGACGCACCGCTCCTGCTGATCGCGCCCCACGGCGGACGCGCTGGCGCGGCTGCGCGCGGCACCCTTCACCCAAAAGTCAACGACCTCGAAACCGCCGAGATAACTCGCCAGATCGCCGCTCGCCTCGGTGCGCGAGCGTTAATCAACACCGCGATGGATCGCAACGAGCTCGACTGTAACCGTCTGTCACAAATCACACAGCGCGCGCCATGGCTGCTCGAACTGATTGCCAAGCAACTCGACCGCATCATCGCCAGCACCGGTTATGCGACCGTACTGCTGATTCACGGATGGAACATAATCGAGCCTCGCATGGATCTGGGTCTGGGCCTTAAAGATGTGGGTGGTACGTTGCGGCCGCCCCCAGGGGCTCACGTCTCTGCAAATGACGCGTTCATCCGAGGGCCGGTAAGCTCGCTCGCAGCCCGTCTCCGCGATGCGCAGATTCACCCCACTTTTGGTCTGCGCTACCCCGGCGGCGCCGCTCAGAACCTGCTTCAGGGCTTTACCCCACGCCATGCCAGTTCGGAGGCTGCGCCGTTGCGGCGGATCGCCAGCATGGCAGCGGAGGGTGTGCTCAATGCGTTGCAACTCGAAATGTCGGTTGCTTTGCGCTTACCCGGCGAACTGCGCGAACGCGCGATCGAAGCGATAAGTGAGACCTTCGTTCATAATGGGGCAGCGCGCCGCGCGCGGTCCCCGGTCCGGCTTAATCCTCCCGTCCATATAATTCGCCGGATGCTGCCGCCGCCCAATCGAAAGGTGACCGCCTCGGCCGCGCCGCCGTCGCGCGTTGGGGTCGAGTTCTACGATCCTGCGACACGGGTTGGTGGCATGGTGAGTTTCGACTTCGGGCCGGGCGCGGCGGGCGGCCGGATTATGCTTTTGTTCGATCGCTGCCGCGTCGCACTATTTACCGCCGAGGGAAAAGCTGAGCGCAGCGGTAATCAGCTCTCAATTGGTCCGCTGAGCCTGAATGCCGCTCCTGGTGGCTGTCTGCGCTTTCGAGGACCTGCGGTCATCGTCGACGATGGCACCGCCTACCTCAGCGTTGAGCGTGCACTGGCTGCGGGCCGGCTGGATCCAGCGACTGAGGTGGAGGCGACTATCGAGTTCGACGGCGCGGCAACTTCTTTCAGCGAACTCCTGGCAGAACTGGACGAACTATTCTCCGCGGCTGCCACCTCGCGTTTGGAGCAACAGGCGCTGTCACTTACGACCCCGCCGCATGCGGCATTTGGCCGACTGCATGGTGCCATACGGCTCGACACCAGCCAGCGCACCTTCGACGCAAATTTTCGGCTGGGGGCGTCGTTCACGGGCTTAGGCCCGCAGAAGTTCGTAACCCGCAGAATGGTGTGGTCGAATTTTTCCGAGTCTGCCCGGCACGATGCTTTCGAAGCGCGTGCACTCGAGCTTGACGGCCACACTTACCATCGGATCGCGCGAGCTCGTCGAGGGGGCCAATGGACCAGTTGCAGCCTGCAGGAGATCCAAATCAAACTGGCATCATCACGCAACGCGCCTGAGCATATCGCGGCGGCGGCGACCGATCACGACGGCGCTCCACTAACGATGGAAGGCGAGCCAGGCGCCTTCGTGATGCTCTCGCGGCCGGGTCCGGACGGCACACGCCTCCATACCTTGATGGGCTTTGCGGAGTTCAAGCTGGGAGATTTGAAGGGTGCCGGAATGTATGAATTTTCACGGCGGGTTGGAATGACTTCCCGGCCCGACAAGCGAGCGGAATCTCAAGACGAATAGGCCCTACCTAGGAAGGGGTGGCCCTTTCAACCTGAGGACGAGCCTCGACCGCCTTATCAATAGCCTGCGCGAGCGCAGCGATTTGCTTGGCAAGCGGGGTTTGCGGGTACTCACGCACGAAGATCACGCCGCGGTCACAGGTTTCGGCAAATCGTGGATCGAACGGCAAGCGTTCCAATAGCGGAGCTCCCGCTTCACGCGCGTACGCCGCTACGGCGCCAAAAGGGAGCAACGGACGCACACGATGGCAACCGTCACAGTTGAACCCTGCCATATTTTCAACCACCCCAATGACGGCGTCAGGATGCTGCGCTGCGACGCCGAAGGCCGCACGCATTGCACGCGCCGAGAGCTCGGACGAGTGGCTGGCCAGCAACAGTTTCACACGTGGCAAAATCTTGAGGAGCCGATACATGTGTTCGACGCCCGGGGCGAGATCAACCAACACAAGATCCAGAGGCCCAAACCGAGACTGACTTAGCAATCGCCGCATCGTAGCCAGATAACCGAATTCATTCGGGTGGGCGCCGTTTTGTGCTACTGGGCGGCCTTCGTCAATCTCGACGAAGCTTACCGGCGGTTCCCCCTCTGGCAGAGATTCACTGCTGACAATCCTTAGCCCGAGCGGACCCGCCGACGGTTCGATCTCGTCGATGGCGAAAGCTTGGCGCCCAGCTCTTACACCGAGCATAGCTGCGATGCTGGGGGAATTCAGATCTGCATCAACGATTCCAATCTTGCGTCCGGCCAGCGCCAAGGCCGCGGCTATATTGACTAGCAGCGCGCTTTTGCCAACGCCACCACGGGCGCTGCCACACCCAACAATCGCGCGGACCGTCGTAAGACTGGTAAGCGGGCGGCTCTCCGCCTCACGAATCGAAGAATCGGCAGCCTCTCCAGGCTCGAGTTCGCTAAAAATTCTCATGGGCTAAACAGCGTGCAGACTTCTAGGAAGAGTTAGTCGACGGGTTTCATCACCTCGTGGTCCTAAGCATGCCTGCTCCAATAGTGCCGGTAAAGATCGTTTACGCACTCTCTTCGTCTGCGTCGGTCGAGCCCAGCTTGCGGTAAGTATTGCGCTCGTCTTCGACGCGTCTCTGTGAGCGGGCTTCGCGCTCCTGGTCTTGCTGGCAGTCACGGCAGAGGCGGGTGAAGGGCATCGCCGTTAGCCGCTCCTCCGCTATCTCTAGCCCGCAGGCATCGCAGACGCCGTAGCTACCCTCTTCCATGCGTGCGAGGGCGTCGTCGATATGCTTGACCTTACTGCGTTCACGGTCGGACAAAATAAAACTGATCTCACGGTCACGCTCCTCGGAAGCAAGGTCATAGGTATCTAACCCTTCATCTTTATTGCCCTCGCGCTCGGCTTTGGATTCCAGCTCCATTTCCTCGAGCAATTTGGCCTTCATATCGAGCAATCGCTGTTGAAGGTCGGCCATGAACTTCTTGCGGTTTGCCGCCGTTGATTTGTCTGTCACTGCTCGCACCTCTCCGATTGACCTACGCCCACGACCTCGGCCACAAGGTCGTAGGTGAGGGCCTGCTTGACTCGGGCGCACACGAACTCACCAGGTTCGGCCGCTCCTCGCAGCCTCACCATCCCGTCGATTTCTGGCGCCTGCCATGGGGTCCGCCCGCGCATCCGCGTGGCGCGCCCGATCGGGCCTTCGACCAACACTTGAACTTCTTTACCAATCAGCGCTCGATTCCGCCGCAATGAGATCTCCGCTTGCGCTTCCATCAGATGCGCGCGACGCCGGCGCTTTTCGCGCTCCGGTACCTGACCAGGCAGGTCATGAGCCGAGGTGCCTTCCTCCCGCGAATAAGTAAACACCCCCACGCGGTCAAACTCCTGCTCGCGCACAAAGTCCATAAGCCGACTAAAAGCCTGCTCGGTCTCACCTGGAAACCCGACGATAAACGAGGTCCTGAGAGCCACTTGCGGCACACGCGCCCGTATGCGCTCTAGCAATCGGCGCAGCGCATCAGCGGAACGTTCCCGCCGCATCGCGCGCAGTACCATATCATCGGCGTGCTGCAGAGGCATATCAATATACTTGACCACCTTGGGCAGATTGGCCACCGCCTCCAGCAACGAATCGGAGACGAAGTTCGGATAGCAATAAAGCAAGCGAATCCAGTTAAGAGCCTCGATTTCGTTGAGTCTGGCGAGTAATTCGGCCAGCGAGCTGCGGGGCATCAGGTCGCGCCCATACGCGGTCAAGTCCTGCGCTATCAAATTGATTTCCCGCACGCCGCCGTCCGCCAACCGCCGCGCTTCCTGAACCACGTCAGCGACGGGCCGGCTCTCATGGGCACCGCGAATACGCGGAATTATGCAGAATGAGCATTTATGGCTGCATCCTTCTGAAACCTTCAGGTATGAAGTAAAGAAGTTGCTGGTTACGATTCTTGGTGTGTCGCTGTGCGGCAGCAGATGCGCCCCGCCCACATAGGGAATTGGTTTGCCCTCACTTTCCCCGGGTCGACGGTAGATTGGCCAGGAGGTCTCGGTGCGTCGCAACAACTCGGGCAGATTAAGGAAATTGCCCGTACCGACGAAGATGTCAACTTCGGGCAGTTCTTGCGCCAACTCCGCTCCGTAACGCTGTGCCATGCATCCCGCAACCACCAGCCGCCGTCCGGAAGCATTCATCTTCAGCTCGGCCGCTTCCAGTATAGCCCCTATGGATTCCCGCTTGGCCGCCTCGATAAACGCGCAGGTGTTTACGATCAGCACCTGCGCGTTGGCAGGATCAGGGCTGATCTCATAACCGGCGTTGGCGAGCACACCCAACATTAACTCGCTGTCAACCAGATTCTTAGGGCATCCAAGCGTCAGCAGGTGAACAGTTTCCATTATCAAGCGCCCTCTAACGGTCTTGGAGGGACTTATAGGTCTACTCGCGGAAAGACAGGTGCGCAATCTGCTGCAACCCGGCTCCCAGTTTGACCTCGTCGTTGCACTAAAAGATGCTCGCTCAGCGGCCTCCTGAGCTGACGATATCCGCACCGTCGGGCGGCGTGAACGTGAATTGCGAGGCGTTCAGTGGCTGATTGAGTTTGATATTGCTGAAGGTAAAGTTCGTCCGGTTGCCCATCGCGTCACCGATCGACAGCGTTGCTATATTATACGACTTGCGCTCGATTCCCGCTTCAATGCGCTCGCCCCCTTGTTTGGGCGTCAGCGCCACTTGAAGGAGTGCGTCGGAGGCCGGCGCCATAATTGCCTCGGGCTTGAAATCGCGTTTCACATTGCCGGCCCCAAGCAGGAAGGCGGCGGCCGCCTGGCTACGGAAGGCCTGCGCCAGCGGCGTTTCGACGACCTGATTGAGCCCCGGATCGTAATCGTAGATTGTCTGGCCGTCGCTCACGATGGTTTCCGGTTGTGAACCCTCGAATTCCCATCGAAGCTTTCCCGGCTTTTCATAATAGATAACCCCGCTCCGTTGCAGTGGCGGTGCCCCGGGGCGAGTTATGGTCTCATCAAATTTCGCGCTGAAGGATCTGGTTGACTGGTAATGCTGCTGGAAGCGATCCAACAGGACGTCCAAATTTGCTGGTGCGGATCCCGGGCTCATGGAGGCACTGGCACTATTAGGGTGCAAACTCGCCATTTGCCCTGCCTGCAGCAACACGAACAAGAGCGCTGCGGATGGCGGAAGGATGGACGCTTTTTTTGATTTCATATGCGATCGGAGTCCAGCAAAGCTTCAGCACCTTCCATTCTAGCTCGTACCTCGCATGCGCACCTCGCGGGGGCGGGCGCCATCAGCAGGCGTCACGATGCCTTCTCGTTCCATTTGCTCAACCATCCTGGCCGAGCGGTTGTATCCGATTCTGAGCCGCCTCTGGATCATCGAGATTGATGCCTGCCCGGTTTCGAGCACGATCTGCAAGGCTGCGTCATAAAGCTCGTCGCGTTCATCTCCGCCGCGTGACCCGTCATCCTCACCCGAGGTGTTGGTTTCGAGAATCTCCATCTGGTATTCGGGCGAGCCCTGGGCACGCAGAAAATCGCCCACTTTTCGAATTTCGGTCTCAGACACGAACGGCCCGTGCAACCGGCGCAGTTTCGCCGTGCCGGGTGGCATGAACAGCATATCGCCCGCGCCTAGCAGGCGTTCTGCCCCGATCGAATCAAGAATGGTGCGCGAATCGACGCGCGAGGTCACCTGCAATGAGATCCGCGCCGGCAGATTTGCCTTGATCAGGCCGGTGATCACGTCCACCGAAGGCCGTTGGGTAGCGAGAATCAAGTGAATCCCGGCGGCGCGCGCCTTCTGCGCAAGCCGGGTGATATCGCGCTCGACGCTCTTGCCTTCGCTCAGCAGGAGATCGGCAAGTTCATCGATCACGATTACGATCTTCGGCAAGCGGCGGTGCGTAATCGAGGTATCGACCCACTCCTCATCACCCCCGACGTTTTCTGCCCTGATCCCACGGCGCAATTCGAGCAACTCGCCGCTGTGGCCGATGGCGCGATTATAGCTGTCGATGTTGCGCACGCTCAGTTCCCGCATCAGGCGGTAGCGCGACTCCATTTCTCCAGTTGCCCACAGCAGCGCAGCGGCGGCCTTCTCCGGATCGACCACCACCGGCACCAGCAAATGCGGGATTCCTTCGTACACCGACAACTCCAGCATCTTAGGGTCGATGAGGATAAAACGCACATCGTCGGGTGTGGCCTTGAAGAGAATCGAAGCAACCATTGTATGAATCGATACCGATTTTCCCGTGCCGGTGGCTCCGGCAATCAGTAAGTGCGGCATCGCTGCAAGATCCGCCGACACGGGACGGCCTGCGATATCTTTTCCCAGTGCAATTGCCAGTTGGCTCGCAGACAGGTTGAATTCTTCGGCCTCCAGGATCTCCCGCAGATAAATTTTTTCACGCCTGCGGTTGGGCACCTCTATCCCCACCACCGCTTCGCCCGGGACCGGCGCCAGAATCCGGACACTTGCGGCCCGCAGCGCCAACGAAAGATCATCCGCGAGATTCACAATCTGGCTGACCTTAACGCCCTCGCCGGGCTCGACTTTGTACATGGTGACGACGGGGCCGGGCTGTACCTCGACAACCTGTCCCTGCACACCAAAGCCGCTGAGCTTTTGCTCCAGCAGACGCGCCCGTTGTTCGAGCGCTACTTCATCGACCTTCGCATGCTCCAAGGGCGGACGGTCGAGCAAGTCGAGTGGTGGCAGCTTGTAGTTGCATTCGATCTTCGCGGGCCGTGCATGCGCTTGTTCCCGGTGTACGGCCGTTGGAGTTTCGACGAGCCGTGGGGCAGCGAGCGTCTCAATGCGGTATCCCGAAAAACCGGTTTCTGAATCGATTTCGGCACTTCTCTGTTCCGCCGAATCGATATGTCGTCCTCCTTCAGCACCGCGACGCGTGCGCGTCCGCGTCGCATCGGCCAACGAAGCCGCGAGTTCAGTCGGCGGCCGTCCGGCTATCAGCGCAAGTGCGCCGACAATCGTAAGGAGCACGACCAGGTAGCCCCCGCCGAAGTTGAGCCACGCATGTAATGCGCCGGCTATTACTGCCCCTGTGATACCCCCAGGCGAGATTCCTGGAATTTGGCAAAAACCGGTGCCGACGCTCAGCGACACCAGCAATATCGCGCCACCGGCGCTCTCCCGTGCCAGCGAGCGCATAGGTGCGCCGGCCCATACGGGTCGTCCCAGGCACGCTACCAGCCCGGCAAACACGTAAGCTTGAAAGCCAAATGCCCACTCGAGCGTTCGTGCGAGCGCAGCACCGAGTGGACCGCCAAGGTTAGGGTTCCGCCCAGTATCCCGTGAGACCAGACTGATTACGGCATAGACGGAGAACGCAAAAAGCCCAAGCGCAATCAATTCGTGCGCAAGCCCGCTCCGCCCCGTACCTTCCACCGCTGTCACCAGCTCAAGTGGGGCAGCCTGGGGCTCTTGCTCGGAAATATTATGAAGTCGAAGCGAGTGCGCGATGGCGCTCAGACCTCCATAACATGCGGAAGAATTATCGGCCGCTTGCCGATGGAATTGCTGAAATAGCGCCGCAACGCCCGCACCATCTCGTCGCGAATCTGCGCTCCGTCGCTGCGTCCATAATCATTGAGAACCCGCAAGCGCTCAATGACTTCGCTCCGCGCGCGATTCATATGGGGCGAGGTGCCATCTTCATTCACGACACCGCGTGAAAGCAAGTGCGGTCCGGCTACAACTCGACCCGTACGGGCTGACACCGCGACGATAGCGATCACCGTGCCTCCTTGCGCGAGGGCACGCCGTTCGCGGATTAGGCTCGGATCGCCCAGCGCCTCACCGTCTTCGACGATACGCCCGGCCGGAACTGAATTTCCGCGGCGCATCTCGCCGCCGTTCATCACCAACATATCGCCGTCTTCGAGCAGAAAGCAGTTGCGCTCCGCGATCCCGCTTTCGACTGCAAGTGCGCGGTGAAGTACGAGGTGACGGTATTCGCCATGAATTGGAACGAAATGCCGCGGCCGGACGAGGCGGATTATTTCGCGTAATTCCTCGCGCCGCGCATGGCCGGAAACGTGCACCGGCGCCAGCGGATCGTATAAGACCTGGGCGCCCCGCTTGTACAAGGAATTGATCACCGAATGAATAGTCCGCTCGTTGCCTGGAATAAACCGCGACGACAGCACCACGACATCGCCTTCTTCGATCCGTACTAAAGGTTGCGCATCATTCGCCAACTTCGCCAACGCGGACAACGGCTCGCCCTGGCTGCCGCTGGCAAGAAAGGCGAGACGGTGCGGCTCCAGGAATTCCGCTTCGGCCCGCTCAACAAACGTTCCCGGCGGCAAGTTCAACTGCCCGGTTTCCATGCCAAGCCGAACGCTCTCCGCCATTCGCCGCCCTAACGGCACCACGTAGCGGCCCACGTCGTGTGCGACTTCCGCCAATTGACGGATCCGATGCAGGTGGGATGAGAAACAAGAGAGGAAGAACCGCCGCTGGGTTTTCCTGATCAAGGCGCTCAGCACAGGTTTGAGTGAACTTTCCGAACCACTGTGCCCCTCCAACTCCGCATTGGTCGAATCAGAAAGCAGCAGTTCCACCCCTTCTTCGCCCAGGCGGGCGAAGCGTTCAGTATCAAAGCCGACGCCATCCACCGGCGTTGGATCGATCTTGAAATCGCCGCTATGAACGATTAGTCCCGCCGGCGTTCGGATTGCCAAGGCAACGGAATCAGGGGTCGAATGAGTTACCCGAACCGGCTCGATCGCGAACGGTCCAGCGTGCAGCTCTGAAGCTGCACATATAGGACGAAGATCCACCCCAACCGGCCCTTCTTCAGTCAGCAACCTTCGTACGAATGCAAGCGTGATATCGGTTCCATAAACTGGGGCCGGGAATTTCCGCAGAAGATAAGGAAGTGCTCCGATATGATCTTCATGCGTGTGCGTCAGGATTATAGCTTCTACCTGGAGGTGGGACTGCTCGAGATAGCTGATTTCCGGCAACAGCCGGCCAAGTCCGAGTCCGCGCTCTTCAGGAAACATCACGCCAGCGTCGACAATGATCGCGCGCTGTGCGCACTCAATCACTAACAGATTGAGTCCGATCTCGCCCAACCCGCCTAAGGGTATGATTCGTACCGGTGTCCGGAATGCCGACATCAGCCTCTCAACTTACGCCCGCCTGCACTTAACGGCACGAAAATTATACAAAGCGTGATTGGTCAGAAAAAGCGGTAAAAAATCTTACTGGGGAAGAGTCCCTACTCAGAAAAGCGGGCGAAAAGACCCCCGAGCAGCTTAAAGCGATTGCCGAGCGGGCGCTGCGTCATCCTCCATCTGCGCTCGATGTGACTCCTTGATCGACAGCCAGCTCGCGCATTGAGCCGGACGCTGCCACCCACAACGGCTTGCTCTAGCCCGCCCTGTTTGAAGAAATTATCGATTAGGTGGTCGCTTCGCGATGTTAAGGGTCGTGCTCGGCGTTCGCGTTAACGACACATTATGATGAGGGTTAAATCATGACACGCGCGTTTGCCAGTCTCATAACTATTGTCGCTAGCCTTATACTCTTGACCCGAGTTGCCTCGGCTCAGCCGGCGACTTCGCAAGGTGAACAACCGCCCGCTCAAGCACAGCCCCTATCCGGGCAGGCTTCAGGCATGGCTGGAATGGGGATGAAGGGCCAGGGGAGCATGAGCGGTCGCCCTATGATGGGACCTTATATGATGGGCGGACCTGGTGGCATGATGCCGAGCGGGCCCGGTGGCATGATGCCGTGTGGCATGATGGAGATGCGGATGATGCAGACGATGATGAGCAATCCCAAGACTCGCGCGCAGATGATGGAGATTCACGGCCGCATGATGAAGGAGATGGGCGAGTTGATGGAGAAGCGGGGTAAGGAGCTGGAGCAGGCCAAGTAACCGCGGACTTGCACGTCTGTTTCCTCGTGTGGCCAATGCGCGATGCCGGCTAGATTCTGATGCGACGAAGCCTGAGCGCATTTCCTACGACCGATACCGAGCTCAACGCCATCGCGGCGCTGGCAATAATCGGACTGAGCAGAATGCCGGACCACGGGTAAAGCACGCCAGCGGCGATTGGAACGCCGAGCGCGTTATAAACAAAGGCGAAGAAGAGATTCTGGCGAATATTGCGCATCGTTGCACGGCTCAGGAGCCGCGCTTTTGCGATGCCCCGGAGGTCGCCTTTGACCAGGGTAATCCCCGCACTCTGCATGGCCACGTCGGTACCGGTGCCCATCGCGATTCCGACCTGCGCCTGAGCCAGTGCGGGCGCGTCGTTTATCCCATCGCCCGCCATCGCGACGGTGTGCCCCTGGGTCTGGAGCCGCTTGATCTCGCCTGCCTTGTCTTGCGGCAGCACTTCGGCACGGACCTGGTGGAGTTGTAGTTTACGAGCAACCGCTTCCGCAGTAGTCCTGCTGTCGCCGGTGAGCATCACTATTCGCACGCCGTCGGCCTTAAGCATGCTGACCGCCTCCGCGCTCGATTGCTTGACCGGGTCTGCGACGCCGATAACGCCGGCGGGCTTGCTGCCGATCGCGAGCAGCATCGCGGTCTCGCCTTCAGCGCGCATCTGCTCGGCATTCAGCGCGAGATCACCGGGCGCTATCTGCAGATCTTCGAGGAGACGGTGGTTGCCCAAGGCTATATCCTGGCCATCGACGACCCCGATCACACCTTTGCCGGGGATAGTCTTGAAATTCCTGCTTTCGGTCAATTTAATGCCGCGTTCCTCCGCGGCGAGAACAATCGCCGCCGCGAGTGGATGCTCACTGCCGCGCTCGATCGTGGCCGCCATCCGCAGCAGGATCGTTTCGTCCCAGGGCGCGGTTGCGACGATTGAGGCGAGCCGCGGCTTGCCTTCGGTAAGCGTGCCGGTCTTGTCCACTACCAGCGTATCGACACTCTCCATGATTTCGAGCGCTTCGGCGTTTTTGATGAGGACGCCCTCGGCGGCACCACGGCCGGTTCCGACCATGATTGCCATCGGCGTCGCGAGCCCCAAAGCGCAGGGACAGGCGATTATCAGCACCGAAACGCTGTTGACGACTGCTTGCCCAAGACCCGCGCCGGCCAGGAGCCAAATCGCAAAGGCCGCCGCTGCGGTCACGAAAACAGCGGGCACGAACCATCCGGAGACGACATCAGCTAGGCGCTGGATGGGGGCGCGGCTGCGCTGAGCTTCGCCCACCATGCGTACTATGTGGGCAAGCAGAGAATCGGCACCGACCTTCCGCGCTTCCATTGCGAAGCTGCCAGCCACGTTCACCGTGGCGCCGATAGCCTTGTCGCCTGGCTTCTTCTCAACCGGAATCGACTCGCCGGTAATCATTGACTCGTCGACGCTGCTGCCGCCTTCGAGCACCACGCCGTCGACGGGGATTTTTTCCCCCGGCCTCACGCGCAGGCGGTCGCCCGGCTTGACCTGCTCAAGTGGAATGTCTCGGTCCGAGCCGTCAGGCATGATGAGGCGGGCGGTGCGAGGCGCGAGATCAAGCAGGGCACGAATCGCGCTACTGGTGTGGCTGCGGGCTCGGAGCTCAAGCACCTGGCCCAGCAGAACGAGTACAGTAATTATCGCGGCGGCCTCAAAGTAGGTGGCAACCTGTCCACTCGGATCGCGCGCCGCGGCAGGGAAAATCCCAGGTGCCAATAGTGCGACCACGCTGAAGCTATAAGCGACACCCACACCGATGGAGATCAGCGTAAACATATTGAGATGCACGTTTTGGATGGAGCGGTAGCCGCGGACGAAAAACGGCCAGCCCGCCCATATCACGACCGGGGTCGCCAGGACGAACTGAGCCGCGGCGACGGCGCGCTCCGACAGCAATGGAGTCCAGAAACGCCCGGGAAGCATCGCAAGAAGAACCACCGGGACGCTCATCGCCCCGGCGAGCCAAAATCTGCGCGTCATGTCGCGCAACTCGGCATTCTCCACCCCGGCGGTTGGCGCGCGCGCTTCCAGCGCCATCCCACAGATAGGGCAGGTTCCCGGAGCATTGCGCACAATCTCAGGATGCATAGGGCAGGTATATTCGACGGTAGCTAACGGCGACTCCAGTTCTGTTGACGCAGTGTTTTGAATTGAGGCGTCAGCTTTCCTCGAGTATTTGGCGGGCTCACGAGCAAACTTTTCCAAACACTTCTGGCTGCAGAAATAATAGGTCTGGCCGGCATGTGAGGCGGATAGCGTCGCTGTTCCGATGTCGACTTTCATGCCACACACGGGGTCCGTAACGCGTTCTCTAATCTCCTCAAGGTGAGCGCCGTTCGGATTGGTCATCTCGAATCTCCCTAAAACGCCCGCAAGTTGGCGGGGCGGGCCGAATGAGCACCTCTGAAGCCATGAGTTGCGCCGTTTTCGTTCAGCTCTCTTTAGCTCCAGACCCTGACCCTCGCCATCATGCTATAATTTTTGACGGTGAATTCGATGTTGGATGGATTTCATCCGGCGGTTCAAAAGTGGTTTGCGCAACGGTTCGGGGCACCGTCGCGGGTGCAGGAACTTGGATGGCCGGTGATTGGCGAGGCGCAGAAACCTCCAGGTCACGATGTTTTGTTATGCGCTCCAACGGGCAGCGGCAAAACCCTGGCTGCTTTTATGTGGGCGATCAATCGCCTCGTCGTCGAGGCCGAACGCGGCCTTTTGCCGGACGAGATTTCAGTCCTGTATGTCTCGCCGTTGAAGGCACTCGCCAACGACATACGAATCAATCTCGAAGAGCCGCTTACCGGGGTACGTACGGTCGCCGCTCACGATGGCCTTGATCTCGCAGCAATCCGCGCCGGACTTCGCACTGGTGATACCCCGGCGGGTGAGCGGGCGGCGATGCTGCGGCGTCCGCCTCAGATACTGGTTACAACGCCGGAGTCGCTGTTCATCCTGTTGACGTCGCCGCGTTTCCGCCAAAAGCTGTGCGCCGTGCGGTTCGTTATCGTCGACGAATTGCACGCGATCGCGGGCAACAAGCGCGGCGCTCACCTGATGCTCACCTTGGAAAGGCTCGAGCGCCTGGTGCGCAGAAGTCATTCAACTCGTCCGACTCGCATCGGCCTCTCGGCCACGCTCAACCCCATTGAGACGCTCGCTGCGTTTCTGGCCGGCGCGGAGGTCGCGGATGATGGTGGGCGGCATCCGCGTCCGGTTCGGATCGTGCGGGCGGATGACAATCCTCGACAGCTCGACTTGCAGATTCTCGCCCCAGGACCAGAACTCGGTTCGCTCGCTACTCATCAGCATTGGGAGGCTATGTACGATGCGCTCGCGGCTCTCATCCGCGAGCATCGGACGACGCTGGTGTTCACCTTGAGCCGGCGATGGGCTGAGCGAATCGCACTTGCATTGCAAAAGCGCCTCGGCAGCGATGCGGTGATGGCGCATCACGGCAGTCTGGCGCGCATTGAACGGCTGCAGGCTGAGCAGCGTCTCAAGCGCGGAGACCTCAAAGCGATCGTCGCGACCTCTTCGCTGGAACTCGGTATCGATGTTGGTGCGGTCGATTTGGTCTGCCAGGTTGATTCGCCGAAATCGATTGCGGCCGCAGTGCAACGGGTTGGACGCTCCGGTCATCACCTTGGGGGTACCCCGAAAGGCCGTTTTTTTGTGCTCACGATCGACGATTTGCTGGAATGCGCGGCCGCGGTGCGCGCCCTCAGGCACGGCCATTTGGATGAAGTCGAAATACCCACCGGATGCCAGGATGTCGCGGCGCAGCAGATCATCGCGATTGCCACTGACGAGGAGGATATCAGCGAGACTCAGTTGCTGAAAATCCTGCGCTCGGTTCAGAATTTCGCCGGCTTCGATCTGGCTGCCTTGCGCCGACTACTCAGCGAAATGGCGGCCCAGCTGCCCGAACGTATTCAAGGCGCTAATCCTAAAATCTTCTATGACCAGATGAACGGACGAGTTCGTGCACGGCGCGGCGCGAGATTGGCTGCCATCACTTCGGGTGGCACGATTCCAGAGAGCGGTAACCTCGATGTCGTGGTCGCTTCAGAGAGCCGCAAAATTGGTGATGTCGAGGAGGATTTCGCGCAGGAATCGTCGCGCGGCGACATCTTTTCGCTTGGCTCGATGCCCTGGCGGGTGCTCGGTATTTCGAAGAACCGTTTCCTGGTGGAACCGGCGCCGGGGATGGCTCCCAGCCTTCCGTTCTGGCAGACCGAAGCGGGGGGGCGCTCGCCTGCGCTTTCGACCGAACTATGCGACGTGCGCCGCAGAATCGCGACCTTTATCACCAATTCCGGCGGGGATGAGCAGGCAGGCACCTGGCTACAATCGGAGTGCGCGCTCGAGCCAGAAGCGGCCAAGCAAGCCGTCGCCTATATACGGCGTGGATTAGCAGCGCTGAATGGGATTGCAGACGAACACACGCTGATCATCGAACGCTTCTTCGACGGCCTGGGCGGAACCCAGCTTGTTATCCATTCCCCTTGGGGAATTCGGCTCAATCGCGGCTTCGGGCTAGCACTGCGCAAACGTCTATGCCAGTCGTTTGACTTCGAAATCCAGGCATCCGCGATTGATGACGCGATTCTGCTGGCGCTCAACTCGCGCCACAGTTTCCCACTCGAGCATATCCTCGCGATGGTTAACTCGCAGACTGTTCGCGAAGTCCTCGAGCAAGCGCTACTCGATGCGCCGATGTTCGAGGTACGCTTCCGTCACGTGGCGACGCGGGCGCTCTCGATCATGCGCTCAGGCCGTGCGAGCAAAGTGCCGGCATGGATTCAGCGGCTGCGCTCGCAGGAGCTGATTACCGCGCTATTCCCCCAGCGGAACGCATGTCTGGATAATCGCCCGGCCGCAGTCAACCTGCCCGACCATTTTATTGTCAACGAGACGATGCGTGAATGCCTTGAAGAGACGGCGGATATCTCACGTCTCGAAGCATTATTGCGTGGCCTCGAAGATGGGTCGATCAGGCCGGTATTCGTGGATAGTATCGCACCCTCGGTCTTTGCCCATCGAGTGCTGCTGGCATGGGACTACTCTTTCCTCGACGATGGCGAACGGGCCAATCGCCGCAGCCGCACGGTGACAATGAATCGCGCGATGGCAGAGGACGTGTTCCGCAGCGAGAACTTGGCCGAACTGCTGTCATCGGAGGCGGTCGAACGGGTCACCGAGGAAATTCAAGGACGAGCACCGTCGGCGCGGGCCAGGAATTGTGATGAGCTATACGAGTTGATTCGTAGGCATGGCTCCCTTGTGTTCAGCGAAATAGAGGAACGGACCGCGGCCGACGGAGCTGCGTTGCTCTCGGCGCTGGAAAGTCAAGGCCGTGTACGCCTGGCTCGACTTGGCCACGACTGGCCTGAGGTGGTAATCGCCGCCGAGGATCTAGGCTTGTTTTCCGCTGCGTATCCCGAGCTCGAGACCGGCTCGAACGACCGTTGTCTTTCTCTGAGCGAGAGCTCAAAAACCCAGGCAGCCCAGACCTCACCTCCGCCTGGCCAGGGGCAGGGCATTAAGATAAGCCACTTTTCAACTTCCGACGAAGCGGCTGATCATGGCAGTGGGGTGGAGGAGATAGTGCGGCGGGCGCTGGTCACGTCAGGCCCGATCATCGTGGTTGTCCTTGCGCAGCGGCTCCGTCTGCCGGTGGACGATGTCACGCGGGCCCTCATCGCGCTCGAATCTCGAGGTTCGATTTTTCGCGGACATTTTACGGCAACGCATTCATCCGCTTATACGCATTCCCCTGACCAGGGGGAAGTTAGGCGAGAATCTCCTTCTGACAGCAGCAATCGAGATGAGGCCCATGAGTCATCTAACGCTATCCAATGGTGCGACCGCCACGTGCTTGAACGAATTCATCGGCAGACTTTGAATCTGCTGAGGTCATCAGTTGAACCCTGCAACGACAGTGAATTCGTCGCGTTTCGTTTGAAGTGGAATGGGATCGGTGAATCGCATCCGCGGACTGGAGTTGACGCGGTGCGGTGCACACTGGAACAGATGACGGGTCTTGCCTTCGCTCCGGATTTCTGGGAACGGGCGATTCTTCCCGCGCGTGCCGCCGATTACCGTTCCGAACATATCGATCTCTTATGCATGAGCGGAGAGTTCGCCTGGGTCGCAGCACCCTTCAAGGACGAATCCGATACGCATCGCGAGTTCCCCGCCAATGTCGCCTTTTTGCCGCGCAGAGCCCGCTGCTATTGGCCGCCGTGCGAAATGCCAGCGGATTCGTGTACGCAAACGGTGGCCGAGGTACTCGCCCAGTTCGGGGCTCAGTACCTCGATCAAATTGCGGAGCGCGCCAACATTTCCGAACGCGACACCTTAGCGGCCTTATGGCGGCTCGCTGCTGCCGGTCTCGTCTCGAACGACAGCTTTGCGCCATTGCGCCTATTAGCCGCCGAACCCGACGCCGCAAAGCTTATCTCCAGCCGCCAGTCACCCTCACCTCGCCTCTTCGGCAACAGAGCGCGAAATGGACAGGCAAATCGCGAACCGAGCCGCCGCGACGCCGCCTTGCGCGCTCGGCTTCAATCCAGTCTGAGCGGCCGATGGTCTCTAGTGCCGCAGCTCAATCACGAAGCAGCACCTGCGAAAATGGCCGAGACGCATGATGCTCACGGCTCCGACGATGCCCGCGAAATCGCATTGATCCTGCTCCGGCGCCACGGCATCCTCGCCCGCGAAATGATGGCTCTGGAACAGATCGAGATTTCGTGGCAGCAGATCCTTTTTGCGCTTCGCCGTCTGGAGTACGCAGGCACAATCCGCCGGGGATGGTTCGTGCGAGCGCTGTCGGGGGAACAATATGCCTTACCCGAAGCAGTCGAGATGTTGCGCGCCGAGCGTCAGACCCATGGAATGGCGCAGCCGGCAGTGATCAGTGCGGTCGATCCGGCCAATCCCTTCGGTGTGCTGTTGCCGGGATGTGGTGTCGCGCGCGAGGCCGATAATCTGCTGGTCGTTCAACGCGGGGGCGTAATCGCAGGTCTTGCCGGCCGCGCGTTGACGAGTTCAGTTACTCTTGAGCAGGCCGCTTTCATGGCAACGATTACAGAACTGATGAAGATGCGGCCGCGGCTGGTACTTGAAACCATCAACGGCGAGCCGGCACTCGAATCGGCCCACGTTTCCGCGATGGCGGCCATCGGATTTCACTCGGATGGGCGTGCACTGGTTTACGACGGGTTACCGGGGCCGATGCCGAGGCGCGCAGTTGTGAGCCATGCCGAGCCGCATCAGAACTAATCCGATCGAGCTAATGGCGTTTGTCCGCTGCGGGCTTACCCTTCCAGTGCCGGGTCTGTCTTCTTTTTTTCTCGGGCGATCATCACTGTGATACAGCCCAAAATCGAGGAACGATTTACGGAAGGAATCCGATTATTCAATCAAGGAAACTTCTTCGAGGCGCATGAGTTGTGGGAGCATGAGTGGAAGACCGCGAAAGGCATCGAACGAATCTCCTATCAAGGGATAATTCAGGCGGCCGCTGCTC
>Ga0306920_100000304_pt1 | contig 56734 bp, 54 predicted proteins | sample flu12Cox44000170_FD_204666 | JGI IMG/M metagenome (GOLD analysis project Ga0306920, IMG submission 204666) | Lab enrichment of tropical soil microbial communities from Luquillo Experimental Forest, Puerto Rico - flux4day.12C.oxic.44.000.170 (v2)... | ecosystem: Environmental > Terrestrial >... | reverse complement strand
GAGGCTGGCGGTTTCGGACGATGTTACCTCCAGGTGTTGATAGTTATTGCCGTCGACCTGCAACACGCCGAGGCTGGTGGTAAAGTCGCGCGCCACCACACGTGCCGGCGCCTGGTGGCCATCAGTAAAGGTCACCATCACGCTCTCGGCGCCGATGACCACGTAGTTAACGGTGACGATCAGGCCGTCGGCGCTGACCAAGGTACCGGTCCCTCGGCGATCGGGACCAAGTCCCATTGCAACCGACGGATGCGACTGCGGGATTTCGCTGTGAATATTAACGGTCGCGACCCCGACTCTTTCCAATAATGGTAAGGCACCGTTCACGCTTATGCTCCGCGACCAGCTCGCCGCCAGCGGTCTAGCCCCAACTTACCCAATTGAATCGCCCCGTCAACGGCATCGAGCACGAATAAACAGTCGGTTGCCGAAACCGGCCGCGTCCTCGCGCTATTCCGTGACTGACTGCATGACGCGGCCACTCGCTGCATCGCATATATCGATTTCAACCGGCACGCGCACGTCATGCGCCGACTTGACGCCGCCAACGCCAGTTTTCAAATCCGACATGAATTTGGCTGCTGCGAACGGCGGCATCTGGTCCATTGGGAAATTATCCATCAGGACGCGCGCTCGCGTTGCCGATGGCCACTGTACCGACGCGACTTTGGGTCCGGCAATTGGCAGGTCGCGCAACATTCGCTCCATCGCGCCCTTGAAGCTACCGGGACCGGCCAAGACCGCGGAAGCGGCCTGAGCGGGTTCGGAACTTCCTGGTGAGGCGGAGATTGCGGCCCCGCCCAACTCAGCCTGCATCTGCGTTACACGATTTCTAGCGTCGGCATCAGGCGCGAGCGCCTTCGCCTTTCCAAACGCAGCCCGGGCCGCATCGAGTTCATTCATCTGCTGATAGGCAATACCGAGATTGAAGCTTGCCTCGAAAAAGTTGGGATGCGTTTCCAGCACCTTACGGTATTGCAGTACGGCCTGATCGGCGCTCCCCGACGACAACAGCATAGTGCCGAGGTCGGTCCGGACTTCAGGATCCTCAGGCTTCTTGGTCAAATAATGTTCATACGCCGCAATCGCCTCGTCATACTTGCGTTGATCAAAGTCGATATTGCCGATGCCCCGTAGCGCGTCGAGATCGTCGGGATCGAGTTTCAACACGTGAGCGTAAGCGCTTGCCGCCTTTGGATAGTAGGAAGAATCGAAGGCGGCGGCGCGGAAGCATACGTCTGCATACTTGTCCCACGCCGCGATGTCTCCGGGATTCGCTTCTGCTTTGCGTGCGATGGCAGAGATAAGATCACGCGCCTCTTTGGGTAGTTGGACGGCGGGGTGGCCGGGTGGAAGTTGCCGCGCGTCTGCGTCCGGCGCGGCCTGCGAGACCTGTTGTGACGCCGACAACAGCAGCGCCTCGCGTTGCGGAATTTGCCGCATCACGCCGTACGCCACTAAAATTCCGGCAGCCAGGATCGCACCAAACGTTGCCGCAAACGGTGCGAAGGGCCACGTTCGTAGTGGCGCTCGCTCGCCTGCGCCTGGAGGACCCAGAGCCGTCAGTGCTGAACCGCTAGGTGCGCTCTCCAACGCATCAAGACGAACACCGCATTCGACACAAAATCGAGCAGCGGCCATTACGGGCGCGCCACATTGTGGGCAGAAACGCACGCTTAAACCCCGCACAGCCGCGCGTGGCATTGCCACCGGCGTCGGTTGATCCAAAGGAGCCGCGCCCGCTCTAATCCATACCCGCCGAAGACTTCTAGCCGGGGCGCGGCGCCCATACGGCTGCGCGCTTAGAGTATTGAAAAAAGCGCGCGCCCGCCAGTGCGTTTGAAGGCAGGGTGCCGCCTCGAAATAGTCCCCGGTTTCAATCGGTCAGCTCCATCCGCTATATGCGCGGCCTTGAGCTATTGGTGTGAGCCGCGCTATGAGAGCGTGCATGGAAAATCCACTAAAGGACTAGCCTTCTTCCCGCGGCCGAAAAGCTGAAAATGAAGGGCTGGCACTTGGTTGCGGTAAATCCTGGTAGGTTTCGTAGCGACGGGCAGTGCTCGCATCGCCAATCCCTCCCCTGGTCTGTGGGGGTGTTTGTACACGAAACTGTGACTAAGCACCAAATGGGGGAGGCATTACTAACTAAGTCAACTGACTATTCACCGGTCGGGCGTTTGAGTGCTGATAGGCTTTCTCGAAAGGGCGGATAAGCTATTCCCCGCTCAGTGATGATTGCGGTAATCAATTCCGCCGGCGTGACGTCGAAGGCCGGGTTGAAAACCTCGACGCCTTTGGGTGCGATTAGCCTGCCCCCGAACTCGGTCAACTCCTTCGGCGGCCTCCGTTCAATGGGGATATCGTCGCCATTGGTGCATTTCAGGTCAATCGACGATAGCGGCGCCGCAACGTAGAACGGCACATTGTGGCGCTGCGCCATCACCGCCAGTGGATAGGTGCCGATCTTGTTGGCGACGTCGCCATTGGCTGCGGTCCGGTCCGTACCGACGATTACGCAATTGACTTCGCCGGCGCGCAAGAGGCTCGCCGCCATGCTGTCGGCGATGATGGTGACCGCGATACGGTCTTTGCGCAGTTCCCATGCCGTCAGGCGTGAGCCCTGGAGAAACGGGCGTGTCTCATCGGCGAAGACCCTGACCTCCTTGCCGGCCTCGCGAGCGGCCCGAACAATGCCAAGCGCCGTGCCATAGCCCGCGGTCGCAAGCGCTCCGGCATTGCAGTGGGTCAGCACGCTGGCCGGCGAATGAAGCAGTGCAGCTCCGTTGCGGCCGAGCATTCGATTGGCCGCGATGTCTTCTTGATAAATGGCAATGGCCTCGTCACGCATCCGCCGATAAAGATGTGCTGGAGTGAGCGTGAAGCTCGCTTCGAGCACGCGGCCCATGCGGTCGATCGCCCACGCCAGGTTAACCGCCGTTGGACGAGCGCGTTTGAGTAAGTTGGCAGCACGCTCGAAGCGGGCGCGAGCTCGCTGTCCGCTGGTCCCCCGAATTGCGAGCGCTACAGCCATCGCGGCTGCCACGCCAATGGCAGGCGCGCCGCGAATTACCATCGTTCGGATGGCCTGCGCGACTTCGCGGTAATCGCGATACGTCCGAATGACTTCGCGAGTTGGCAATAGCCGCTGATCTATCATGCGAATACTATCCGCACGCCATTCTATGGTTTTGACCGCCACCTCGATTTCTGCGCTCCGTTTGGTTCGCCTCAACCGACTTCGTCCTTCTGACAACTAAATCAAACTCATTATTTGCATAACAAGAATCGCATGGCAGTCCGAAGGCAGCCGAGGCGCGGCCTTCGTCTGGCACCTGCTACTTACAGCTACGTGTCCCACTGCTATGTTTGTGCTGGCTGCGGTGCTATAAGAAATTCGCACGTTGGGGCTACGATGGGATTTTGATGCCGCGAGGCAAGTTCCTGGACAAATTCACCGCCGGGAGCCGGGCTCACGGCTGGTCGGTATCCTAGGTCCCCCGAGGGAGAGCCTAATGGGGCGCAGACTGTACGTTGGCAATTTGGCCTGGACAGTGACCGATCAAGACCTGCAAGATGCTTTCTCGGAAGCTGGGAAAGTGGAAAGTTCGCAGGTGATAATGGACCGTGCAACCAACCGGTCCCGCGGCTTTGGCTTCGTCGAAATGGCGACCGATGAGGCCGCTGACGCCGCGATCAAGCGGCTGAACGGCAGAGATCTCAAAGGTCGACCTATCCGTGTGAACGAAGCACAGGCTCGCAGCGGTAGCGGTGGCGCGCGCGGCCCGGCTTCCGGACGCGACCGCTGAACCCGCTCCCTCCTAATTTAGTGGCTCTCGCTGGATAGCACGGCGGCGGATATTGCTGCACTCGCGTTTTGTATGTCGAGTTGAACCCCGCTCCGTATCGCAACCTACCTTATCTGAAAAATAAAGAGCCGAGCAGATTGCTCCGCCCGGCCCTCGCCAACCGGGAAAAGGGGGGGCAAACCCCAGCTAGCGGATTACTATTATAAGCAATCTTTAACGACTTGCAATGGCCAATGAGATGGAATTGGATGACAATTTAAGCGAGAGTTAAAACTATAGGATGCCACTTCTACCTAACACGAGCAAAGTCAACCAACAATCATCCCGTTCTTCTCGTTCTAATCAGCGGCAGCAGCCTGCGTCTCCAAGGAATCGCCGCGTTTTCGCAAGAGCGCCTTCAGCAGACGAGGAGGCGACATCGGTAATTGGGTCATTCGGACTCCCACCGCGCGGTAGATAGCATTCGCGACCGCGGCCATCGGTGGGACGATTGACACTTCGCCGACGCCGCGCACGCCTAATGGATGACTCGGATTCGGCACCTCGACCACGATTGCCTCGATCAGCGGCAGATCCAGACACGTAGGCATACGATAATCGAGCAGGCCGGCATTGCGCAGAATGCCGCGACCATCATAGACGTACTCCTCGTTGAGAGCCCATCCGATGCCTTGAGCGAATCCGCCCTGCATCTGCCCTTCCACGTAACTCGGATGAATTGCGCGACCCGCATCCTGGGCAATGGTTGCACGCAGTATCTGGACCTTGCCGGTGTCGGGATCAACCTCGACGTCTACGCAAACTGTGGCAAACGCATTGCCCACCGCGCCGACCGCGCCGGCGTTGACCGTGGCCCTGCCGCTCACGGGTCCGCCGGTTCTCGCCAGGCGCGACGCGAGTTGCTTTAGTGGCATCGCCCCGGTGCCATCGCCAAGAGCTGTGAAGACTCCGCTCTCAAATTCGATTTCGTCAGGCCGCTTTTCCCACAGCTTTGCAACGCGTTCCTTCAGTTGGCGCACCGCATCATGTGCCGCATCATAGACTGCGAGCCCGGTAGCCAGAGCGATGCGGCTGCCGCCGGTCACGTCGGTGTGACCGCTCGCGTCGGTATCGGAAACGATGGGGCGAACTTCGCCGGCTTCCAGTCCGAGCACTTCAGCCGCAACCATCGCCATCGCAGCCCGCGAGCCGCCAATATCGACCGACCCGGTCACTACACTTACCGTGCCATCGGTATGGATATTCACGACAGCTGAGGATTGCAGCCCGCCGTTGAACCAGAAGCCGGAAGCGACGCCGCGCCCACGATACTTGCCGCGCAATTCGGAACGGTAGTGCTCGCTGTTCTTAATTCCCTCGACCGTCTCGACGTAGCCGATTTTCTTGAAAGGCGGCCCCGCTGGCTGCGGCGTTCCTTCACGCGACGCATTGCGCAGGCGTAGCTCGAGTGGATCGATTCCACATTTTTCCGCCAACTCATCGAGAGCAGTTTCGCAGGCGAAGGCCGAAACCGGTGAGCCAGGCGCGCGATACGCAGCCACCTTGGGCCGATTAACGACCACGTCGAACGAATCGATCTTCAAGTTCTCGATGCTGTAAGAACCAAGCGTGGTCATGGCACCCGGCGCAAACGGCGAGCCCGGAAACGCACCCGCCTCATATGCCATCCAGACCTCCGCCGCGGTGATTTTACCCTCCCGCGTGGCGCCCATCTTGACCCGCATCTTGGTACCAGAGGTGGGGCCGGTGGCGCGCAAGACCTCTCCGCGCGACATCGTGAGTTTGACGGGCCGGCCGGACTTCTTTGACAACAACACTGCAAGCGGTTCGAGATAAATGGTGGTCTTGCCGCCAAAACCACCGCCGATCTCCGCCGGCACCACCCGAATCATGCCCTCTGGAAGCCCTAACATGCTGGCGGTCAGGGTGCGCACGTTGAACGAACCCTGGGTCGAACAATAGATAATGATGTGGCCATCGGCGCTATGCATCGCCAGCGCATTTTGCGGCTCGATATATCCCTGATGCACGGTGGCGGTGGTGTATTCACGCTCAATCACAAAATCGGCGGCGCGGAACCCTGCCTCCAAATCTCCGCGTTGAAACTGGATATGGCTGGCGATGTTGGTGGGAAGGTCAGGGCCTTCGGGCGAACCCGGATCGGTGCGATGGGCGATGAATCTGCTGCGCAGTTCGGGCAACAGAACCGGCGCATCCGGCTTCATCGCTTCGTCGGCGGTCATCACCAGCGGCAACACTTCATACTCGACGTCGATCAGCTCAAGTGCTTCCTCAGCGACGTGCTTGCCCGTGGCTGCTACCGCGGCGACTGGATGGCCGTCGTACAGAACCTTGTCGCGCGCCATGACGTTGAGCGACAGGTAATGGGTGTTGACGACGAGCTCGCCGACCTGCGCCATCACACCCTTAACTTCAGGGAAATCAGCGCCGGTGATGACGGCGTAAACACCCGGATGCTTGAGCGCTTTGTCAACGTTAATCGATTTGATCAACGCATGGGCGTGCGGACTCCGCAGCACTTTGCCGTGAAGCATCCCGGGCATAGCGTAATCCGCGCCATACAACGCCTGGCCAGTCACCTTCTCCAGCCCGTCATGCCGGACAGGGCGAGTGCCGATGACTCTGAAGTTGCCGTTCCTGGAACTGTTGGAATCCGCCATGAAAGCACCTCTTGAGAAAAAGAGATGAGAGAAGATGAAAGAGCGCGGCCGCGGAAGCCCGCCGGCTTTTGCTCCTTACCCGCTCATCTCTGTTCTCGTCTTTTCATTTAGCCGCCGCCGAGTGCGGGCAGAAAAAAGACCTCACTATTTTCGCCGACCGGCTCAAGGACACCCCCGGTGCCCATCTCGCCGTCGACCGACACTGCGATTGACGGCTTGACGTCTCCGTCCTGAAGCAGTTGTTCGCGGAACCCGGGGAATTGGCGATCGAGGTCTTCGATCAAACGTCCGATATTGCGGCCGCTGGCCTCTACACGGTCCTTGCCGCCGGTCAGTTTGCGTAGTTGAGCCGGGATAACAACGGTAGCCATGGTCGAAAAGCAGGCCGGGCGCGACAGCCCGGCCTGATTGGATTATTCGCCGGCCTAGCGGCCCGCAGCAGCAGCTTGAGATTCTGCTCCGCCCCGCCTGCTCAGCATAGCCTTGAGCAGCCGCGGAGGTGACATCGGCAGCTCCGTCATTCGCACGCCCACCGCATGCGCGATCGCATTGGCAACCGCGGCCGGCGGCGGCACGATCGAAACTTCACCAACGCCACGGATGCCAAGTGGATGGCCCGGAGTCGGCACTTCGACGATGCAGGTCTCAATTAACGGCAGGTCAAGACAGGTTGGCATGCGGTAATCAAGAAGGCCGCTATTGCGCAGAATTCCTTTGTCGTCGTAGAAATATTCCTCATTCAGCGCCCAGCCGATTCCTTGCGCCGTTCCGCCCTGCATTTGACCTTCGACGTAGCTCGGATGAATCGCTTTGCCGACGTCCTGTGCGACGGTGGCCCGCAGGATTTCAACCTTGCCCGTGTCGGGATCGACTTCCACGTCGACCACGGTGGTGGCGAAGGCCGGACCAACGCCACGCGCGTTCACCGTGGCGCGGCCTGAGATCGGACCGCCGGTCCGCGCCAGACGCCCGGCCAATTCCTTGACCGTCATCGGCTTGACGCCGTCGCCTTGTGCGGTGAATTGGCCGTTGCTGAAGGCGACCTCCTCGGGCTTCTTCTCCCACAGTTTCGCCGCCCGCTCCTTGAGCTGACGTACCGTATCCTGGGCCGCCTCATAAACCGCCCATCCAGTGGCGAATGCCGTACGGCTGCCACCGGTCACATCCGTATGTCCGATAGAATCTGTGTCGGTGACCAATGGCCGTACGTCGTTGACATCGAGCCCTAATACTTCTGCCGCGATCATCGCCTGCGCAGCGCGCGTGCCACCAATATCGACCGAGCCGATGACCAGGCTGGCGGTTCCGTCGGTATGGAGATTGACGATGGCCGACGACTGCAGACCAACGTTAAACCAGAATCCGGAACCCACGCCGCGTCCGCGATTGCGTCCCTCCAGCTTGGACTTGTAATGGGGGCTGCTTTTAATCGCCTCGACCGTGTCGATAAAACCGATTCTGCGGTAGGGAGGTCCCGCCGTCTGTGGTGTTCCCTCCTTGGCGCCATTCATGATGCGGAAGTCGCACGGGTCCACGCCACATTTGTCAGCCAGCTCGTCGATCACCGTCTCAGATGCCATCGCGGCGTTACTCGCGCCGGGAGCCCGGTAAGCCGCGGTTTTGGGCCGATTCACTACTACGTCGTAGGCGTCAACCAGCAAGTTGGGGATGTTGTAGGGCGCGACAATCGTCATTGCGCCGGCCCCGACTGGCGAGCCGGGAAACGCGCCCGCCTCGTATGCCATCCAGATCTGTGCGGCAACCAGCTTGCCGTCTTTGGTGCACCCCATCTTGCATCGAATGGTGGAGCCGGAAGTCGGACCACTGGCACGGAGGACTTCGGCCCGCGTCATCGTGAGCTTCACCGGATGGCCAGTCTTTTTGGATAGCAGCACCGAAAGCGGCTCGAGATAGATGGTGGTCTTGCCGCCGAAGCCGCCGCCAATTTCCGCCGGAACCACCTTGATGTTGCCCTCAGGCATGCCCAGCACAGCGGCTGACAGCGAGCGCACCACGAAGCTGCCCTGGGTCGAGCAATAAATCGTGGCATGTCCGTCGGCGTTATAAATGCCGACGGCGTTGTGCGGCTCGATGTAGCCCTGATGGACCATCGCGGTCTTGAATTCACGCTCGACCACATGGTCTGCAGCTTTGAACCCTTCTTCGATATCGCCGCGCTTGAATTGGAGATGAGTCGCGACGTTGGTTTGCTTCTCGGGACCCTCGTCTTTGTTGCGCAGGCCCGGCAGCAGGATTGGCGCACCCGGTTTCATCGCGTCCTCAACCGACATCACCGGCGGCAGGACTTCGTAGTCAACCTCGATCAACCGCAGAGCTTCATCGGCAATATGGGGACTGGTGGCGGCGACCGCCGCCACGGCATGGCCATCGTAGAGCGTCTTGCCGCGCGCGAGGATGTTGGCGGAGAGTTGGCTCAAGTTGATAGCTTGCTCGCCAGCCTGCTCCATCTTGTCTGCCAACGCTGGCAGGTCGTCGGCAGTTACCACCGCCTTGACCCCGGGCAGGGCCGCGGCTTTGTCGGTCTTGATTGATTTGATGTTCGCGTGGGCGTAAGGGCTGCGCAGGACCTTGCCATAGAGCATGCCGGGGAAACTATAATCCGCGCCGTATTTCGCCCGCCCGGTCACCTTGTCGATACCATCGTGGCGTATGGGGCGTGTCCCGATAACCCTGTAGCCCTGACCATCCGCTGAAGCTGCCATTTACTTGACCTCTTGTCCCTGCAGGAACCGCTCTGTCTGTTCCGAGGCCGAGGGGCCGCTGCCGAGCCGCCCTCCACGTCCCTGGCCGGTGCCTGAGGCGAGCGTCTGCGCCGCATCAGCCACCGCTCTCACTATTTTGTCATAACCGGTGCAGCGGCACAGGTTCCCTGCCAGTGCGTAGCGAATCTCGCCCTCCGTCGGCTTTGGATTATGGTCCAATAAGGCTTTGGCCGACATCAGAAAGCCGGGTGTGCAGATTCCGCATTGGAGACTGGCATGTTCCAGAAATTTCTGTTGCAGCACATGCAGGCTGTCAGGCTTGGCCAGCCCCTCGACGGTCTCGACCGTCTTGCCCTGCGCCTCGACCCCCAGCATCAAGCAGGAGCAGAGCGGGCGGCCGTCAACAATCACCGTGCAGGCGCCACAGTCCCCGGTGAGGCATCCCTCTTTGCTGCCGGTTAGTTCGAGCACGTCGCGTAAAGCTTCGAGCAGGCTCTGGCGCGGTTCGCATAGAAACTCGGTCTGCTCGCCATTGATAGTTGCTTCGACTACTACTTTCTTTGCCATTTTGGTCCGGTTCAACTTTTTTAAGGGATTACTTGAAATAGCGCCATCGCCATCCAGCTCAGCGGCTGGTGGGGCTAATGCGCGCCCGCTCGATCGCTTTAGCCAGCGTGCGCCGTGTCAACACGCCGGTGATATGGCGGCGGAACTCAGCGGTTCCGCGCATGTCATCGATCGGGGAGGTCGCGGCGATTGCAAGCTGCGCGGCCCGCTCGATGGCCTCGTCGTTAATCCGCTTGCCGGCCAGGGACTGCGAGGCTTCACGTGCAAAGATCGGGGTCGGTCCGACCGCCGCGAGCCCGATGCGTGCTTCACTGATACGATCGTCGTTCAGGTCAAGGGTGACCGCAGCGCCGACCCCAACCACCGCGATATCCATTTCGTTGCGCGGAATAAACCGCAGATAGGCATCGCTTGAATTTCGCGCGGGCGACGGGATCTGGAATTCAACCAGCAGTTCGCTTGGCTGGAGCACGGTGCGTCCGGGCGCGGTGCAAAAGTCCTCGACCGGGACTAACCGTTCGCCAGCCGGTCCCACCACCCGGCATTTCGCCCCTAGCGCAATCAGAGCCGGCGTCGTATCCGCCGCCGGCGAACCGTTGCACAGATTGCCGCCGACGGAGGCCCGGCTCTGGATCTGGAGCGAACCGATGAGATGCGCGGCTTCGGTCAAGCCAGGGTAATACTTGCGCATATCGCCGTTTTCGTAGATCTCGATGCAGGGAACGGCGGCACCCAACCGCAAGCCACGCTGAATCGAAAACTCGATGCGGCGCATCTCCTGGATATTCTTGACGTCGACTACATGTTCAGGGCGGCGCACACCGGCGCGGAGTTGGATAATCAAGTCCGTACCGCCGCACAATGGCCGCGCCTGCTCGCCATGAGCAGCGAGCAACTTCACCGCCTCGTCAACTGTTCTGGGTGATTCGTAATTAATGGCGTGCAAGACCCACAATCCTCCCGGGCCGGACTACTACTACGCCCGCCCCTCTGTTGCGACAGTTAAAATCTAGCGCAAAGATCTGCAAAAAAACCACCCTGCGCCATTGGTTCTACCGCTCTAGACTCAGTTCTCTTCTGGTTACTCCACGAATCCCAACTTCGCAACGATTTCCGCGGCCGTGCGAGCCAGAATCGGCGGTTGCTTGCCCATGCTCTCGAACCGCGGGTCGCTGGTCTGTCCGCGTACGAAACGGACGTAGATCTGCTGTACCACCGTTGCCGTCTTCCAGAGCGCCCACGCTCGGTAGAAATCGATATTGCTCACGTCACGGCCGGTCCGCTCCGCGTAGCGTTGAACCAACTGGCCGCGTTTCAAAAAGCCGGGGCGAGCGGTGTGCGCGTAACCTTCACTCAATTCGATTAGATCGGCGGCGTCGGCCGCTTCGCGCCAGTAATTGAGCGCGATTCCCAGGTCGACCATGGGGTCGCCGAGCGTCGACATTTCCCAGTCGAACACCCCGGCCACCTGCCCCGAATTGTCGGGGGCAAACATGACGTTGTGGAGGTAGAAATCGTTGTGCAACAGGACCGGCTTCTGCGGCGCTGGAACATGATCGAGAAACCACGCACCCAGTTTATTCATCAGCGGGACTTCCGCCGTCTTTGCCTTCTCCCATCGATCCATCCAACCGGTAATCTGCCGGCGCACAAAACCGTCGGGACGGCCGAGTGCGCCAAGTCCGATTAGCTCGTAATCGACTCCGTGGAGACCGGCCAGGGCATCCACGAACCCTTCTGACATTCGCTGAAATGTAACTGGATCGGTGGCGATTCCCAGGGGCAGCGGCCGGCGATTGGGAATCACGAAGCCGCGCCGCCGTTCCATTACAAAAAAAGGCGCTCCGATGATGGCGGGGTCGTCGGAGAACAGGATCGCGCGCGGCGCTGCGGGAAAGCTTTCCCACAGCCGCGACAACACGCGGTATTCGCGCGCCATATCGTGTCCGCCCACCGGCAGAGGGCCGAACGGCGGGCGCCTGACCACCCATTCCTGGTCATTGCCGAAGCGAAGCAAGTAAGTGAGATTGGAATGCCCGCCGCGAAATTGCTTGACCTCGAGCGGTCGATCGGCTCCCGGCACCTCATGTGCGAGCAAATAGGCCACCAGTTTCGGCCAGTCGAGTTGCTCCTCGTCGCGCACCTCGCCGTATTCGGGAAGTGGCTGGTCCTTATCTTCAATTTCTTCGTGTGCCATTCTTTTCACCGACCCAGCCTGCGCCGCCATGGAGCTCGCGATAGTGAGTGCTGGCTTGCCTTACTTCCATTTACGGCATTCGCGGCGCGCGATCGTCATTCGGTGGACCTCGTCCGGGCCGTCGACAATCCGCATCGAACGATTCTCGCGCCAGAAGCGCGCGATCGGGGTGTCGTCGCTCATTCCCATCGCGCCATGCAATTGGATTGCGCGGTCGAGCACATTCATCACCATGTTCGCCGCCATCACCTTGATCTCGGCGATTTCCTGGCGTGCGGCGCGCTTGCCGACCGTATCGATCATCCAGGCCGCATTCATCACCAGCAGCCGCGTAGCGTCGATCTCGATTCGTGAATCAGCGATCCATTGTTGCACGTTGGCCTTGTCAGCCAGATAACTCCCGTGGGTGAAGCGGGTGTTGGCTCGCTTACACATCAATTCCAGGGCACGCTCGGCCACGCCGATATTGCGCATGCAATGATGGATGCGGCCGGGTCCGAGGCGCGCCTGCGCAATCGCAAACCCGTCGCCCTCGCGCCCCAGCATGCTGGTCGCTGGTACGCGGCAATCCTTGTAGACGATCTCGCAGTGGCCGCCGCCGCCCACGTGCCCCATCACCGGCACCGCTCGAATCAGGTTAAATCCCGGCGTATTCACGGGCACGATCAACATGCTGGCGCGGCGATGCGCCTCGGCTTGTGGGTCGGTCACCACCATAGCAATCGCGAAGCTCGAACCGATTGCGTTGGAAGTGAACCATTTATGGCCGTTGATCACGTAATCATCACCGTCGCGGACCGCGCGGGTGGCGAGTTGAGTCGGGTCGGAGCCGGCGGTCTCCGGCTCGGTCATTGAAAAGCACGTCCGCATTTCGCCTTCCAGGCAAGGCTGCAGCCAGCGCCGTTTCAGCTCGGGGGTGGCGAATTCGGCGAGAATTTCCATATTGCCGGTGTCGGGCGCCATGCAATTGAACGCACGGGCGCCAATCGGACTGCGGCCCATGATCTCGCACAGTGGGGCGTACTCGGCGACCTTAAGGCCCTTACCGTCTTCCGCATCCGGTAAGAACAAGTTCCATAATCCAGCCGCCTTGGCCTTCTTGCGAACGTCTTTCAAAACCTGCGGCTCAGTATGCTCATGGCCGGGCTGATTCATCTCCTCGTCGACCCTTTTTTCGATCGGGTAAACGTTTTCGTTCATGAAGTCGGAGATTTGCCGTTGCAGGTCCTTGACCTTAGGCGAAAGTTCGAAATCCATGTGCTTCCCCTGTAGTTCCTGTATAGAGGGGTGCTGCCAGCCCCCAGCACACTTCATAGTCCAGCTTGAAGATGCATGAAAGCCTTCCGCCGCCATTCTGGTTTCTCCAGCGTCGAGGGACCTCTCCGGCAGGCGTCTTCTGATGTACGGTTTTGTGGCGTTCCAGCGGCGGACACGCACTAGGGCGAAGGGAGAACGAGCATCAGTTGGGATGAATCGTTAGCGCATCGGCCAGGTAGGCTTGAGGCGGAAGCGATATCCGTCGGAGCCAATCTTGCGCATGTAGAATGGTTTCGACTCTCGGGCCCGGGTGTCGTCGGTCGATGTATTACCGCCCTCCGGATGGCCTAAGCAGAGCTCAACTCCGGCTCGTGCGCGGCCTGGTCGCGTGGCCGGAGGAGTCGAATAGGATCGTCGCCGCGACCCGGCGATGAATGTCTCTGAGATTTCCGCGGCTATCTGCGCCAACGTCGCGTTGAACTGCCGGGATGCGCGTTTATCTGCGTCTATCTGCGTTGAACTGCAGTGACGCGCTGACCAGCATCGGCGCTTTCAGTGCTGGTGCTGCAGCACTCGAGCTTCTCCCTTCGTCTTCGAAAACCTCAAGACTCTCGACGAACCGTGTTTCAAAATTGCAACTCAAGAGACTAGTCCATCCGCCGAAGTAGAGTTTAGCGCCAGCAACAGGGCGGGATACGGGTGACGGTGTCACCCGGTCGAGCGTGGTCGTGCTGGGCGCGACCGTGCGCTTCATCGGGAATAGCGACGCCGCGCTTGCGGCGTTTGCCTTCTGATTACCCGACAGCTTCCAGTTCCTGCATGAAGCGGAACTGGCAATTGACTGGGCCGCCGCGGCTTCGCTCGATCACATCTGTGGTAGCGCCACCAGTTCTGGACTGGCACGCAGAACGGAGCCAGAGCCCTGCCAGCGATCTAAAGATTGGTCGCGCTACGTCTGTTTGCGGCGCATCATGCCGGCCCGCCGCGCCTTCACCACGATCTCGCCCCGCTGATTGATGCCGCGGTGCTCAAACATCACTACGCCCCATTGCGGCCGCGATTTCGATTCGCGTACTTCGATTATCTCGGTCTCGGCGGTAATCGTATCGCCGATGAAGACCGGCTTGGGGAATTCGGTCTTTTCGAACCCCAGGTTGCCAACCGTCGTTCCCAGCGTCAGTTCGCCGACCGACAGGCCAACCACCAGTCCCAGCGTGAAGATACTATTGACCAGGCGCTGGCCGAACTCTGCGTTTTTTGAAAATTCGGCATCAAGATGGAGCGGTTGTGGATTCATGGTCAGGGCTGTGAACAGCAAATTATCGGTTTCCGTAACTGTACGGCTGGGTTGATGGCGAAAGACGTCGCCGACCCGAAATTCCTCGAAGTATTTTCCGCCCATAGCATCCTCGAAAAAAGTTGACAGCAAGATTGCGGCCGGTTGCGACACGCGCGGCCGGCCCCGGTCGTTTCGTCGATGCTGCTTATAGCGAGATTTATAGCCCGCGCGATGCTGTTTTGGCCAGTGTGCCTGACTGCCCCCCGCCTTACTGCTGGATAGCACCCTGGTCGAAGGTATTCTCGTCGCCCGGGTCCGCTTCCGTAATATCCAGTGATACCCGCATCGTTTGCTGTCTGCCCGCGCTCCGATAGACCCCGCGGACCGGCGACACGTCAGCATAATCGCGTCCAACCGCAAGCCTTATATGATGGTCGGTCACACGTGAGCCATGGGTGGGATCGAAACCGAACCAGCCCTCGGGCAGCATAACTTCAAGCCACGCATGACTTGCCTGGTCGCCAAGCGGTCGGTTGCGATCAAGCCGCGGCGCCAGATAGCCGGAAACGTAACGTGCCGGCACGCCCGCCAGGCGCAACACTCCAATGGTCAAATGCGCGAAATCCTGACATACCCCGGCCCCCGCACTCAGCACCTGGTTGACGTCCGAATGAACATCCGTGGTGCCCGGCTCATAAGCGAATTGGTCACAAACCCACGCCACTACGCGCCGGCTGTAATCCGCTACTGGCTCGTTCATCCGCGGCCGTACCATCCAGAAGAATTTCTTAAGCTGCTCACTGAAGGGGATGTAGCGGCTCGGACTCAGGAAATCGTACTCCTCCTGCGAGCGCATCCTGTCACTGCGCAGAAAATGCTCGAAACGGTCGTCGTTCGGCAACTCGCGCGGCGCCATGCGTTCGACCAGCGAATCCGCACATACCATCAGCTCGGTATGGGGCGGATGAATCGATATCGCATGCACGGTGTTCCCAAAAGCGTCGCGGTAATTGATCACCGCCGCGGGCGGAGTTGTTTCGAGGCGAAACCCGAGCGTGCGCTGACGCACACTGTCGCGCGGCTGTAACCTGATTTCATTATGTGATTCGTGGGCCGGTTGTTCGTAAGTAAACCGGGTGACATGACGGATACGATAGCGCATGAGATTATTGAGGTTTGAAATAGGCGTTGAAGATTTCATCGCCGATGGCGGCGCAATTGGCCTGGATCGCAAGCAGGTATTCGTGCAGCCCGCCCGCGATCGCCGCCGAGGCAGTTCCTTGCTACCCAGCGTGTACGCGGTTGGAACTTTAGCCGCTGGATTTTCCGCCACAGCCTGAAGCTCAGCCGGGCAAGAGCTCGCAATGCGGTTCAATGCCAGTTCAAGCCGTTCCACGCAGAAGCGCGCGGCGCGAGGAAAAGCTTGGTCGAATAGCATAAATTCGACTACCCGTTCGACGGCGATCGAGTTGCCATAGGCGTTGCGATACGCCTCCAAAGCCGAGGCGCTGCGCAACAGCGCCGCCCATTGCGAAAGATCCAATGGTGAGCCGGCGTCGGCCGGGCTGGGCAGCAGAAAATGATACTTGGTGTCCAGCAGCCGGGTGACGTTTTCGGCTGCTTCGAGCCATCTGCCTAAATTCAAGAAGTCGTAGCCACTATCGCGCGGCAACGTGCTCTGCATCGCGCCAGAGATCCGGTAGAAGCGCTCACGCAATTCGGCAAAGAAGGGCGCCACGCCGCGCGTTAGCATCAGGTCGGAGGTCCATCTCTTGGCCTCGAGATGCAGCGTGTTGATTTCGAGCCACAGTTCCGACGAGATGCGGTTGCGGGCGGCGCGGCAGTTTTCGCGGGCATTTTCGATGCAACTCGCGATTGACGAAAGGTTGTGCGGATCAAAGGTGAAAAACGCCAAAATCGAGCGTTCGTCGTAGCCAGTGTAGTGCTCGGCAAACAGATCCCACTCGCCCGTCACCGCCAGCAGCGGCCACCATTCATCCTTCGCCTCGGCCGGATTCTCCACCAGCAGGCGGTAGTTCACGTCGAGCAGCCTGGCACGCCACTCGGCCCGCTCAAGATAGCGGGTCAGCCAAAACAGATTGCCGGCGATTCGTTTCAGCACGGCGGACCGAGCACCCAGGTGTCTTTGCTGCCGCCGCCCTGCGACGAATTCACAATCAGCGAACCCTCGCGCAACGCCACCCGGGTAAGACCTCCGGCCAATACTCGCGGCGCGCCACCGAGCAGCACAAACGGCCTTAGATCAATATGGCGGGGAGCGAGGCGAGGCCTGCCATCAGCTTCTTCCACCAGTGTCGGATGCACCGAAAGCTTGACAGGAAGTTGGGCGATATAGTTGCGGGGATTGCGCTCGATGTGCACGCGCAATTCCGCCAATTGCCGCTCAGTAGCGCGTGGGCCGATAACCACGCCGTATCCGCCGGACGCTCCGGTCGGTTTGATCACATATTGATCGAGGTCGCGGAGAACCTTCGCCCGCACTTCGGGATCGCGCAGCAGGAAGGTTTCCACAATCGGCAGGAGCGGCTGTTCACCCAAGTAGTAACGAATCATGTCTGGTGTATAGGCGTACACTGCCTTGTCATCGGCGATGCCAGTGCCGATCGCATTCGCGACGATAGCGTTGCCGGCCCGAAGCGCGGCCGTGAGGCCGGCGACTCCCAGTTGCGAGTCCGGTCTGAAGACCACTGGATCGAGAAAGTCGTCGTCGATCCGGCGATAGAGCACGTGCACCCGTTTGAGGCCGTGCACGTTCTTCATCCAGAGCTTGTGCTCCGTGCAAACAAGGTCCTGGCCCTCGACCAGCTCAATGCCCATCTGCTGAGACAGGAACACATGTTCAAAAAATGCCGAGTTGAACGGTCCTGGTGTCAACAATGCCACGGTTGGATTGGCGAATCTTTCGGCCCCCATTTCGATCAGGCAGGCGAGCAAATCGGCCGGATAATTGTCGACGGGGCGCACCCCGCTCGCACGGAGGACCTGAGGCATCAGCCGCGCCGTGATTCGGCGATTCTCGAGTGCGTATGAGACTCCCGACGGCGTGCGGACATTGTCCTCCAGCACGCGAAATACCCCGTCGTCACCGCGCACCAAATCGATTCCGGCAATAGTGATGAAAACGTCGAGCGGCGGGTGGAGGCCTACAGCACCGCGCCGGTATTGAGCCGATTCGAGAATCAGATCGCGTGGTATCAGACCATCTTTGAGGATGTGGCCCTCACGATAGACATCAGCGACGAAAGCATTGAGCGCCTTGACACGTTGAATTAGCCCAGCTTCCAGTCTGCTCTACGTGTCGCAATCGATGATTCGGGGCATTACGTCGAACGGAAATATGCGCTCGACGCCGGCTTGCTCGCTATAGACGTTGAAGGTGACGCCCTGATGCAGCAGCATCCGCTCAGCCTCGGTGCGCAGACCCGCGAGCTGCTCAGGCGTCATTCGCAGGAGAAGGCGGGAAGGCCCAAGACAGTGGGGCCGAACCCCGGCATTCGGCGTGAACATTTCGTCGTAGAAACCGGCAGGCGGGACGTATGCCTGCGAAAGCGGCACGACCCTGCCTGCGCTTAAGGCATCGCTCGCACTATTAATGATCGCTGCGGTTTGGATCTCTGGGTCAGCTTGGCTAAGCATGGCGCCTTCAAGCAAGCGCCATGCCCCGCTCAAATAGACCAGAGCTTCATTGGATTGGCCTTTAGGAGAGAATCAGTTCTTCAATACGACCGTCAGGCCCGCGGGAACTTTAACCGGGTTCGCACCGGAGGCCATAAGCCAAGGCAAGCCGAACTGCCGGGAGCATCTTGACCGACAGCTAACAGAGCGCCCGGTAGGGAAGCACTGCAGAACCGATATGGCCGCGAAACCGCGATTGTCGGATTTCGCGGCCGTTTCTTCGCCAGCGGGAGCTTAACGGGCGCCCAGCACGGAGTCTTTCAGCGCCTTGGCTGGGGTGAAGCGCAGCCGTGTCCGTGCAGGAATCTTAATCTGTGCTCCGGTGGCGGGATTGCGGCCCATACGTGCCTTGGTGCGGCGCTTGCGGAAAATCCCAAGGCCGGCAAGGCGTAACGATCCTTCGCGCTTGAGCTCGCGCACTACCAGTGCGGTGATTTCATCGAGCGCGGATTTCGCCTGCTTCTTGCTGATCCCGAGTTTGTCGGCCAGATGGGCTGCGACCTGCGACTGCGTCATCATCCTCCTCCTTGCGCCCGAAGACGGGCCTGGGATGAAGCGTGGACGAGCGGAAGTAATTTTGCAAGCGGGGAAACTGCCAGAAAATGCGTTTTTCCCCAAGAATCAGGCTATTTTTGCACAGGCGGCAAAGGTTACCGGTGCCTGGCGCGAGTTTCAAGAGGCGGCCGTGTGAGGAATCCCGTCCACCATGGCTTTTGAGCCGTCAGACCGGAACGCGATCAGAGCGTCGAGCTGCGAGGACGAACGGGTCGCTTGGAATACAATTTCGCGACCTCGCAGTCAGTGTTATCTTGGCTCCGGGCTGGCCGCATCGCGCGGCGCGAGGAAAATTAATGGATAGCCTGGAACTCCTCAAGCAGACGAAATTGCCTTTTGCTGAATTAATCGGGGTGCGTCTCACTGATGCGGCACCCGACCGGGTCACCGCCGAACTTGTTGTGCGAGACGAGTTGTGCACAAATCCTGCGGTTTTGCATGGCGGCGCAATGATGGCGTTGGCCGATTCGCTCGGCGCCTACGCCACCATGCTCAATCTCAGCGGCGGCCGCGGGACAACTACGATCGAATCAAAGACTAACTTCTTCGCGCCGGCGCCCGTCGGCTCGAAAGTCCTTGCCGAATGCACCGCGCTTCATCGCGGGCGCCGGACCATGGTCTGGCAGACACGTATCAGCAACGAAAACGGTAGGCTGCTGGGCATTGTCACGCAAACGCAGATGGTTCTGGAACCGGCGTAAGCGTACGCCTCTCGAGAAGGGTGGTTCGCGAACCGCCCCCGAACAGAGTCTGCCACCGCTTCCGCAGCTGGCCGGGCATCAGATGCGTGAGTTGTACCGGCTGTTTTTCGAGGCTTTCCGCCGGTTTCGGTATCTTTAAGGGGTCAGCGACGCGACCAGTTGGGGCACAGTGAAGACTACATCGAAGTACTCGACCGGCAGCAGCTCCGCAGCACGTTGTTCGAGCAATTGCGCTCTGGCCTGGCCGCGACACTTCGGGCAATGGAGACTGCGGCACGAGCAGTAAGCGATTCTTCGGCAGCGACGCTCATCGCATTGGTCGAGGTGACCGCCGAGCGCCGCCGTGCGGCAGACTGCAATCGCTCTCAGCGCCTGCTGTTGCGTTGGCTGCCGCCACCGCAGCCGACCGCCCATACGTCCTGATTTCTGGTTTAAGAGATAGAACACTACGGGGCATGGATCAGCATCTTATCGAGGAGCTGCTTGAAGTCCGCATCTCGTTTGTCAGGCGTGTAATTCGCGAGTATGTCGAGCACGCCTCGCTGGAAATCACATGACGCCGGTTGCCCGTTTTTGTCCTTAATCTGAGTACTAAGGATGTGCTGATTCGCCGCCGAAAGACTCGCATATACCTGATGTTGTGCGGCAGAAAATTGCTTACTGCAGTCCTCTCCGTTTCCAGCCTGCGCCATTGTAAGAACGATTAATGCGCATATTGGGACAATCGCGTAAATTCGCATCTAAATCTCCGATTGTGCCGTGTCGTAAATATTCTGCTGAGTATCTGCATCTGGCCAAGACCGCAACCCCTCAAGCGCCGCACCTTGAGTGCCTTAGAGTGAATATCTGACGCATACCCGTGTCCGAAACCCCAACAGTTAACCCGCCATCGGTTGAAGCCGAGACTGAAGTGGAGGCACGGCGGCTGCGGCAGATGGCGCGCCGGATCATGCAAACGCCCTACCCCCAGTTTGTAGCTGCAACGGTTGCGGCCTTGAGCACGCGCACCGAAAAGGGCGATTCCTTGCCACGCAGGGTGAGAGTACGGGCTTCGGCATGTGGCATCTTCTCAGAGACAGTCTCGAACACCTCTTCACTCAGAAGTAACTCCCCAGCACCTGCGCTCGATGCTAAACGCGAGGCGGTATTCACAGGGTCACCCAGAGCTGTGAAATCGACTATCCCCTCGCTGCCCACGTTTCCGACATAAGAGATACCGGAGTTGACCGCCGCGCCGATTGGCATCCAGGGTGTTTCCGCGTTTTGATAACCGAGCGCATGGAACAGCGCCAAACCGGGCTTCTGCTGCGCGGCGGGTGTAATTCGGGCCACAAAATCCCGGTATGAACAGTGCCATCACTGCGTCACCGATCAATTTATCGATGATGGCGTCGTGACGGATCAAAGTCTCAGTCGCCGCCTTATAAAACCGGTTTAACAGTGATGCGTATTCGGCTGGCCCGAGGCGTTCGCCCAGCTGGGTTGAGCCGCGCACATCGGCGAATAGAATTGCAATGTCTAGTTCCGCGCCGCCGGGCGGAAGCATCTCGCATCAGGAGTCACATAGCTGCGGATTTTTGCGCGACGGCTTATGTCCTAGCAGTCCGACGAGTTTTCCGCCCACGCCGCCGAAGGGGTTATGACACATCTTGCAGCGCGGCGGACTAGGAAGGTAGCGAAAAATGCGGTGCGCTATTGTAAGCGCGGGATGCCCTTCAATTAGGACCCTACGCCATTTTTGGTCCGCTTCTGAAAGTTGAACGGGCATAAATTCCTTCCTCCCGGCTCGCTCGCGCGGAGATTAGCATTGCCTCAAGTCTCGCACCATGCACTTGGTTTGGACAGACATAAAATGCAACACGGTCAAAAACTTGACCAGATGTCGCAGAATCTGCCATTTACTTCCGATTGTCTGATTAAATCGTCCACCGGCAGGTAGTAAGTGCCCATTGTGGAGTTGATTTGCCACTTGCTCGATGTTCCAATGGGCAGGCACTAAATTGCGCGCATTCGTAATCACCTCGCTCGTCGTCTGGTCAACAATGGTGTTACTCGGCTCAATCATGCACGTGAATGCAGACGAAGTAGCTGGCGGCAAGATGGAGGGGCTTCTGACCGTCCAGCGGATCGAGGTTAAGGTCGCCCACTCGGTTCCGCCTCAAGTTTTCGTGCGTGTGCACGGAGTAGTGCTGAATGGGTGCACCGACATCGGTGCTGTTGAGCAGCACAAGGACGGTCCCATCGTCACGGTGACGATACCGATCCATTCTCGCGACCGAGTATGCACTATGATCGCACGCCTAATCGATCAGACAGTCAAACTTGAGGGCGATTTTCGCCCAGGTTCGTACACGGTAAACGTGAATGGTGTGGTCGAGCAGTTCAAGATCTGATCTGATAATCCGACGGGGCCAGACCTCGTGTCTGGCCCCGAATACTCGCCGGTCTAAATCCTGCACCTTTGAGCTAGCAGAACCCTGGATTGTGAACGCAGAGGTAGTTAAGGATAGCACTCGGCGAAGGCGCACAGGTATTCAGTGGCGTACACTGCACATAGCGGCCATCTAGAATAGAAGCGCCAAGATACAGGGGTGTGCTGGGGACAGGACCGTACGACGTGACTGCCACGAGCGCGTTGCCTATAGGATCAGATGCCCCTGAAGGCGGCTCTCCCACCGCAGCATACTCGCCATAGTTGACCAGCCAACCACCGCCACTGGCGCCGCCACCCATGTCGCTACCGACGATGTCGGTATTGTTAGAGCCTGAAACAGCCTGTGCATCGTTGCGATGGTCCTTTGCACAATTGTCCAGGTTACATGGATAGCCTATGGTCGTGAGGTGTTGGCCCGAATACAAATCCGGAATGTCAAAGCCGGCGTATCCGGTGATGTTGCCAATTAACCTGCCGTTCGAGTTCGGGACCAGCGCTATTACCGCGACGTCTTGCGCATTGGGTACCCCGCCCCCGCCAAAATGCCAGGTAGCGGTGGTGACAACCTGACGCCAGACCCATGTCCCAAACGGTGCACTTCCCACTCTAGTTGCCGGAATAAATTGCCAATTCGAATAAAAGTGCCCGTTTCCATCGCTTACACAATGACCCGCTGTGGTAATGACCCCAACCCGCTGCACTGTCGCCGAGCAGACATAGAGCGAACTGCCAATGTTGAAGAAAAGCTTACCGGTCATCGAATAAGGGTACCTGAACTCACCACCAAGACTCGCGACAGCGTCAGTGACCAGGCGCGAACTGCTGAAGCGAAGGCCTGAAGAGCCGAACATCTCGGGCTCTGCCTCTCCCTGCTGACCCGGGGTAAACAGCAGAGCACTGTTGGCTCCAATATGGAGCGTCGGAGCTGCACCGTGCGCCCTGACATGCAACGAAGGTGGACTCTCGAGCTCGGATGACCACGCCACAGCAGCGGCCGGGAGGTCCATAGGCTTCGCCTGTGCCAGACGATCCGCGGTCCAGAACGCGTCAGCCGTCGCGGCGTCGTTGTTGACGAGAGTGGGTGGGCCGTTTCGCTGGGCGGTCGCGGTGCGCGACATCATCGCCGCCATAGCCAGCACGGCTGCAGTCAAGGTGACTCGTTTCATACTCCCTCCTCCTGGGATCGTTCCATGCTGCTTCTCCTCCTCTGAATGGACTTCAGGTTAACCTCAATAGACTTTTTGTCAACAATCAGGATGCGTTGCGGCATCACAAGTTATGATGCCTGCTCAAAAAAGGAGCCTTTATCGTTGAAGACGCTAAGCGGGGTGTTTAAAAGCTTTTAAGACGACATGCCAAAAGCTTGCACTTTTCAGCGAACGCGGACGCGCATTTTAATCGGACGATGGTTACAAACTTATTACTGCCGGTAACAGATTCCGAGGTTCACAGAGAGATTAATGTCGGGGAATCACGTTGATAGTGGGCGGTTTCGAGTGTGGAGGCGTAGTCGCTCAGATCGACACGTGTTCTCGAAACCGCAAAACGGCAAACAAAATGGAGTCAGCGCGATCATCGCGTGCACGGAGTATTGCTACCAAAGATGTCGCAACTATTCTCTTTGGGGACAGGAATTATCCCTTGCGGCCCGATCCTTGTCGGCACGTTCGCTGCTGACCGGATTGAAGCAATTCCCTGTGGTCCCCGCGTCGGTATGTCCGTTTCCTTGTCCTGAAGGCAGAGATCGATGAAATGCCATGGCCGCGTCATCTTGTCTTCCTCGCGAAACTCGGTGTCGGGCCGAATAGATGCCGGTACCCTCGCCTTTTCGACCCGAGTCCTTGTCGGCCGGTACGCCCAGAATTTGCGCCACATGCGACCTGGCGCTCGGCGTCAAATCATCGGCAGCCATGACCGCAACTATCTCGTGCCCCTCGGCGAACCAAGCCCAAGCCGGGTAAGACAGCGCAACCTCAGCTAACGCGGCAAGAAGGATTATCTTCTTCATCAAGCGGGGGGTTCGATTGCCACACCTGTTGTCTAGCGGCTCGCTAGCGTCTTTGCGCGAGATCCATGTTCCGCGCGTTCCAGGTGCGCCGCTTTTAGCCACTTCCCCTTTTGGGACGAGGATCGCTAAAACCAAAATGACTGATGAAGACTGGTGTTACACTACCGTCTTCAGGAAGCCGAGCAGCGCTTCGTTGGTGGGGCACGGGGTATTCGGCCTGAACCCAGTGGCCGGCACCCTCGATAATGACTTTGCCACGCAGGTTCGGCACGAATTGATCCATTGCTGACAAAAGGTTGCCACCGCCGAATGAGAGCACAAGGTCTTTCTTCCCGGCGATAAAGAACGACGGTTGCTCGATTTTGGCGTTGGCGAGCTGAGGCGTGATCTCGATATTACGATCGATATTGCGATACCAATTGAGCGGACCGCGGAAGCCGCTCTGCTCGTACTGCGCGACGTAGTAGTCGAGATCCTCGGCGGTGAGCCACGAGGGGAGCTTCGGCGGATCGATCAGCCCGTCGAGGAATTTGGCGGAGGCTTTCTTCGGCGTAAACAAGATACCCTGGGGTGCATCACCGGAGATCGAGTAGTAAACCATCCGGAGCGACTTGCGAATGTCGGCCTCGAGTTCGGCCTCCGCGACGCCGGGTTGCTGAAAGTAGACCATGTACCAAAAGTTGTCGCCGAAGTTCTCTTGCCGGGTCATCGCGCCGACAACGCCGCGGAAGTAGGGCACCGACATCCCGACGACCGCCCTCACGCGCTTCGCGTGGAGCAGGGCGGTGTGCCACGCTACCGGTGCGCCCCAATCGTGACCAACCACGACGAAGCGCTCGTGGCCGAGCGCGGTGGCAATCCCGGCGACATCGTTAGATAGCTCAACAATGTTGTAAGCCTCGATTGCGGCGGGTTTGTCGCTGCCGGCGTAGCCACGCTGGTCTGGCACGGCCACCTGGAAGCCGGCCGTAACTAGCGGATCAATCTGATGGCGCCACAGATACCAGCACTGCGGGAAGCCGTGGAGCAGAATCACGAGCGGCCCGCTGCCTTCGACCACTGTGCGGAGCGTCACGCCATTAGTTCTGATCATCTGGAAGTTCCGCTGCTTCATGCCTCGGGTCCTCGTTCTCATCGGAGGTGCAGGAGTGTTCGTGGGTTAACCGGGATTTCTATTTTCACCCCGAATCAGCCTCGCACTGACCGCGATAGTTTGGCAAACGAAAGTTGTCGCCGAGTTTGAGTTTTTTGAGTCCGAAGCGACTCATCCACGATTCCAATACCGCCGCACCAATGGGAAGCGGCTTCTTGGTGTCGCGAAGAACGTTCGGAAACGACTGCCACACGGTAATAAAGGGGCAAACGCATCATCATTGTGCGCTTACTGGCTGCCACCACCAGCTTCCAAGTTTTCTTAGGCGTTCTTCGTGATAATACGCAACCCAGTCTGTCGTCAGCTTCTTATAGGCTTCAGTCGGGTCAAGTTGTCCGGCTTTGATCTGCTTGCAAATTTGCTCTTCGAGCCAATCTTTTTCGTGATATCCCAGGTTTTCGTTTTTCCACTGATTTTCCGCCGGCTGAAACCAGAGATTGCTGACGTCATTCGAACCACCGGCGCAAAGCGGCCAGAAATGATCAACCTCTCCCGACTCACTATTCCTTTCCGAATCGGGAACGTTGTATTCGTTATACACTTGCTGATGCAGCTCTCTAGGTACATTGCGATGAGACTCAGAGTAGGTGCAGCTGCGTTTATTTGAGGGGCAATTTTCAGTATATCGGCGGGTGAGATCAGCGACGTTTAATGTGTCAGCCTTTCCGGGCGTGAGTCCCAGGCTCGGGTACAAAAATGGGGGCCCAACTTGGTTGAGCGCGGGAATACCGGGAGGGTGGCTTGCCAGCATGCTCTCTCTCGTTGGCGTGGGCGAGGCTGCCGGCTGTGGTGTAGGCGCCGATGTCAGAGGAGCTGATGGCGCCTGCACTTGCGGCTGTGTTGGAAGATTTGAGCAGGCCCACGCAAGCGAGATGAGGGGGATGAGCGCAAGGCGAAAGGACGCAAGGCATTTTATCATACGGTAATATCTCTAGTAACTGTTTGTTACGAGAGTCAAGTCGCAAGGCTCTATTACTCGGAATAGCTTCAGTCTTTTCCCGCTGTCCTGTTCGACGCTCCCGCCTCGTACAGCGTATCGGAGACCTTCGACGCACCACTTTCAGAACTGATGCGCGCCGTGAGAAAGCATCAGCTCGAAGGCATTGTTGCCAAACGTGCCGGCAGCCAATACCGCTCCGGTGAGCGCTCTGCAGATTGGCTCAAATGGCGGGCGAATCGCGGGCAGGAATTTGTGATCGGCGGCTATATTCCAGATGGAGACGTCCTCGATTCAATCCTGGTCGGATACTACGCAGGCCGCAACCTGATGTACGCTGCCAGCGTCCGCGCCGTCATTCCGCCGGAATTCCGGCAAATCCTACTGCCGTACTTCAAGGACCTACTAACACAGCGATGCGAGCAGCACCGTTATGCGCCGAACTGTTAAGAGTTGGCGCATTTTTGTGGCTGGCGTGATCACACATGGGTTCATAATATAATCATCCCGGAAATCGGATCGGCGGGGTGCCAGGTGTCGGGGAGGATGACCGGCAGTGATTCCAGTCCAGTACAACCTACGCAGCTTGATGGTACGGCGGGCGACATCCCTGACCACTGCCCTGGTCATCTCGCTCGTCGTTATGATCCTGTTTATTCTGTCGGGATTTATTGAGGGCCTGCGTGCGACCGTGCTCGGCAGCGCAGTCGACGGCGATTGGATAGTCTTAAGTCGCGGCACCACCAGCGAGCCCGACAGTTTCATAACTCGCGAGCAATACGAGATTCTGCGAACCCGCCCGCAAATCGCCCAGGATTCGAAAGGACAGGAACTTATCTCGCCGGAGATCATAACTGGCTTCAATCCGGCGCCTGAACAGGCTTACGCTCAGGTGATCTTCTCCTACCTTCGTGGCGTTTATCCGGTCGCCTATGAGGTTCATCGGGGGATGCATCTCGAGCACGGGCGCTGGCCGGCGCCTGGTGCCTCCCAGTTTGCGATAGGCCGCAAACTCGAAGCCCGTTTCCCGAATCTCCGCCTTGGACGGGAGTTTCGTTTCGGACGGCGCGTGTGGACGATTGTCGGGATATTTTCAGATGGCGGCAGTGCGCGTGAGTCGGAAGTGATCACCAATCTTGACGTGCTGGCGGAGGACGTGCACTACGCGAATGGCTTCGCTGCGATTCATGTAACGTTGCGCCCCGGCTCTTCTGCAAGCTTCGCCAAGTCTTTGTCGACTGATGCGCGGCTGCGAGTAGACGCAATCTCGGACGCGGAGTTCTATGCGACACAGACCAGGTTTGTCGATCAGTTACAGACACTCGGTTTGGCAGTTGCCATGCTCCTGGCTGTTGGTACTGTGTTCGGCGCCATGAATACGATGTACGCGGCGGTAGCGCGGAGAACCGAGGAAATCGGCGTGCTCCGTGCGCTCGGATTTGGCCGCCTCGACATTATGCTGAGCTTTATGGCCGAGAGTATGTTGTTGGGGATCGCGGGCGGTGTCCTGGGTGAAATCCTTGGGCTAACCGCAGCATATGCAGTCGGATTGCGCAGTCAACTGATGAACGTTGGAGCGTTTATTTTTAGTTTTCGGCTGACGACTTCGACGTTCATCTCCACCATAGTTGCAGCACTCACAATCGGCGCCGCAGGCGGCATCCTGCCCGCCTGGCGCGCCGCGCGGACCAGCATCATCGATTCGCTTCGAGCTCTATAAGAATCGCACCTAAATGTTGAAAATCCTTAAGTTGATCGAGCGCAATATGCGCCGTAACCTGCGGCGCACAGTTTTGACAGCGCTGACGATTGCACTCGCCACTTTCATCTTCACCATATTGATCTCAGTGCCGGCATCGATGGATAGATTAGTCGGCGACGCAGCGATGGGCCTGCGTCTGGTAGTAAACAACAAGACTGCGCCATGGGAGGACCTTCCCGCGCGCTATTGCGCCGAAATTCGCAAGCTAGCGGGTGCGGTCGCCTGCGTTGCGATGACTGGTTGGTTCGCTAATTACCGTGACGTAAGCGATACGATTCCAGTCTTCGCTGTGGGACCTGAAAATCCCGACGTCTTTCCTGACTATGATCCAACCGGGGAACTTCGTGCGGCCGCTGGGACGGACCGCCGCGCCGCGTTCGCCGGCACCGTACTGATGAAGAAAGAGGGATGGAAGATCGGTCAGTTCATCACTCTACACGGGACCGACGCGGCTCATCTCAATCTCAATTTCGTGATCCGCGGAACAATTAAGTCGAAGCACTATCCCAATGCGTTCGTTATCAGGCGCGACTACCTGATGGAGGCCGAAAAGAGTGCCGGTTATCCCGACACTGACGGCGCATGGTCGCTCTTAGTGCGGACCGATCGGGCCGACCATCTCAGCGCACTCGCCAAGCAGATTGATGATCGATTCAACAATTCCGATTATCAGACGCGGACAGTCACCGAGAGCGACGCCCTAGCCTCCAATCTGTCAGCCGTAGGTAACATCAGGGCCATCATCGTGGCGCTCGGTGTCATAGTCATCGTGACCGTTCTGCTGATAGCAGCCAATTCGGCTGCGATGACGGTGCGCGAGCGTACCGGCGAGGTCGCAATCATGCGAGCGTTGGGGTTCGGCCGGGGCGCAACTGCCCAATTGCTCTTCGGCGAATGTGCGGCCATCGGTTTGATCGGCGGCCTGGCGGGTTCGCTCTGCGCGTGGGGCCTCTGCGCAGGTGGGTTGACCCTCGGCGCGGTGCTGAACGGCAATGGGGCATTATGGGTGACACCTTCGCAGGCCTTCGCAGCGTTGACGACCGCAATCACAGTGAGCGTTTTGAGCGGCCTCATCCCGATCGTGGAAGTGCTAAGGATCCCGCCGGCGGCGGCGTTTCGCACAATCGTCTGATGGCGGGCTAACTCAACAAGCGCAAAGTCCGCACTTCGTGAAGATTAATGCACTTGGAGCGATCTTATGTATTCGACTAAACGGTTAATCTTGGCGTCAATGTCCGCCTCGCTGGCTTCCGGGCCAGCGGAACTTCGTCGACGCCGGAATTGAAGACCCCACAGCGGCATTTCGCGCGTTCCATGGGCAAGGACAAACTTATCTCCGGTGATATAATCGCGAACGTTTTGTGTCGGGAAAACGCCACCATTGTTCCGGGTCAGCACCGTCAGGTTAGCCGGCTTCTTGGTCAGCACAGCCGCGGTAGGACCGTCTCCGAGACCTTGCGGACCATGACATTGTTGGCAAAATTCGCGGAATTCGAGCTGGCCCGAAGTGATCTTGCCCGAACCCGGAACCAGTGTAAGCTCGCTACCCGCAGACGGATTCGTCCCTGACGCGGCGCCAGTCGAGCTTTCCTGTGCACTGGCGTTGGTTAATCCCAGAAGCAAGACCATGCCACACGTCGCGAGACTCCTTAAGCTTCGGTACCTGATCTGCTCTGTCACGTACATCCTCCTCGCGCGGTGGACTGAATTAGGATTTTCCTCAGCGCGATTCGCCTTTGAGGGCAAAACCATTACTTGGACTGCTGGAGGTTGCAGGCTCACCTGAGAAACGGTCGTCGGGGAGTTCGATTCCCTTGGCTTTCAGGTCCTTGATCAGCGCATCTCGAGTCTCCACTACGCGGATCAATTGATGAGCGCGGTCGAGCGCCACCTCGGTGGCCGTGTACGGCTTGAAGTCCTTGGGAAGCTCGGGCTGGTTGAAGGTAAACAACAGCCAGTTCAAAACTTCCGCAATTTCTGCGTCGCTCAGTGCCGCCGTCGCAACTCCAGGCACTTGTACCAGGTACTCGCGACCGCCGGGCACTTTGAGAAAATCGCCCATGGAATGGGCCAGTCGCGGTACGGTGCCTGGGATACCCTCAGCGTGCGGTTGATGGCACCCCCAGCAGTTGAGTGTGTACAAGTCTGCCGGCGAGCCGGCAAGCGTTGCCGAAGCAGCGAGGACTGCGAGAACAACCGGCAGAGCACCAACAACAAACGAGTTCATTACTTGCTATCGTGTGATGGGTCCACGGATTGGGCCTGTACAACCTTCAGAAGCGCATCACGTTCTGCATGAAGCTGAGCCGAAGAGAACCTGATGGCGCGTCCAGCCTTTACCTCTGCGGCGCTAATTGGCTTGAAACTCTTGGGCAGCAGTTTGGTGTTGAACGCGGTGAGTACATAGTTGAGTACGTCGGCGACCTCCTGATCGCTGAGCTGCGACCACGACGCCATGTCGCCCTCGAACGTGTCGCTCCCGACCTGGATCTTCCCGCCCATCCCGTTGAGCACCGTGTGAATGAGATATGCCCGCCCGCCCGAGACCGCAACGTAACGTCCCACTGAGCCGGCCAGTGGCGGATAGATCCCGGGGACGCCTTTGCCGGTGACTTGATGACACGTCGCACAGTGGCTGACGAACAGGCCCCATCCGTCCGCGCCAGCCACTCCGGCTTGCACTGCCAGGGCCAGTCCAAGCATAACGGCAGTCGGCCGCATGATCGAACTTGAGATCCGAGTCAGTTCTGAGAGCAGGTCCGCAGTTGGTGACATCTCCTAACCAAGATGATCCTGACCTTTCATTTGGCTGGTTTCAGCGGCGGCTGCGGTCTCACTTTCGTTTTCACCCCGACCGCGATGCATCGTGGCTTTGAAGTACTGCTGAATCGATGGTACTCCGGTCAGCTTGGCCTCGATGAGACTTTCCAGGTGCTCGCGCGTGTTGATCAAGCCTTTGGCGCGAATCACGCCGGTTTCGTCGATCAGGACTGCATATGGCAGCTTGCCAATCCGGTAAGTCATACCAATGTCGGCGGAGAGTACGTAGGGGAAGGCTTCCAAGTGTTGTGCGCGGACAAACCGCTCATGTTCGGCTGGTTCGCCGTCGCTGGTCAGCACAATGTCGAGCCACCATGCCTCGGCACGGGCGATCGATTCGACGACCGGCAAAAGCTTCTTGCAGACTGGGCAGGTCGGCGAAAGGAAGAAGAGCATCGTGCTTTTGGTTTTCACGCCGCCGAGCCTTAGCGGGACATGGCGGCGCAGGTCGACGACCTCGAAGAGCGGAGCCTGCTCGCCCTCCTTCGGTCCGCGGTCGAGCGTGAGCGCACCCATCGGCGCGATCCGTTCGTGCAATATACCGACCTGGCGCAACAACGCGAGCATCATTAGCGCCATCAACAACAGCAGCACCCAGAGTAGGATCTGCGAAATCACGAGCGCTTCAAGCATTGACTGCCCTCAGTGCGCGAAGCCGGGAAGCATTCGCGATCAGATAATTGGCACTGGCATAGAGCAGTATCAGAGTTGCCGCGCCAAAGGCCATGGTAGTGAAGTCGAGCCACTGCATCCTGCGCTGGCTGGCAGGAAGCAGCACAACGCCCAGCAGAGCGAACAGCGCGCCGTTACGGAGTACTAACCACCAGCTCAGATGCTGTCGGAGGACCGGGCCAAAACATCCACAGTCGATATCCGCTCGGCCGCGGACAAGGTTAATTGCAACCGCAGCAGTGAAAGCGCCGAGCAACAAGCTCAAAGAGAGCGCAGCGTAAGCACGGTATCCGGGGAGGAACAGGACCAAGGCTGCGCCGCCCTCCAGCACCGGCACTGCCAGCGCGAAGAGGGCCTCCAGTCGCCGAGGTAAAATGCGATAATTTGCCGTCGCAGCGCGAAACGCCGCGAGGTCATAGGCCTTGAACCCAGCGGAGGCAGCGAAGATCGCCGCGGTTGCCACCGCAGCCATCGATTGCATTACCGGCTCAACGTCAGGCATCGAGCTACCTACATTCCGAAAATCTCAAGCGGCGCTCCGGCGAGATCCTTGATCGCTCCCAAATACTTACCATTCAACGCCGAAAATTCCTGTAACGTAGGTGACTCGGGAACGACGGACTGCGCCGTAAGCCCGGAGGTGACCGCGAACAGTATAGGAGCGTTGTCCTGGCTGACAAGGATCGAGTTCGCCTTGACCGGTAGCGGGATACGGTCGACGCGGTTGTGTTGACCGGCGCTGAACACCCACACTTCTGTGCCGGGTTCCTTGTGCGACCACTCACCACCCCGATGCATCAAGACAAAAAGCAGACCGCCGCTGCCATAGCCCCAGGTTGGCTGCCACCCTCCTGGCCGCCAGCCCTGTTGTTTGTCCGTCGCGCTAAGGAGGGGCCACGATTCAGCCGGTTTCGCAGGGCTCGCCGTGAGGTCCACTGGATGGACTATCCCATGGTAACTGATGAAGCAGGCTTGCTTCCTGACAATCGCCGGCACCCCAAAGACCGGATCCTTCTCGATATCGAAGAACGGTTGGGAGGTGCGCTTCTGGCTGGTAACGTTGGCATTGTCATCGAACTGTGTGGTCATCACCGAACCGTCGCCGCATATCGAGGCAAATTGGCGGGGCCCACTGAGCAGGATTTCCGCGCAGCCGGGGATCGCAATCTCTCCTGCCACCTTGTTACTGTGAGTGTCGACCACTGTGACCGAGGTTGCCGGAGTCATGTTCGCGATTAGGACGAACCGCTCGTCCGGCGTCACTCCCATCGAAGAACTGTCGGGAATCGACATCTGGCGCTTGGCTGGGATGACCACCTCGCCCGAGGGTGCGAGCTTGCGTGCGTCGTAGTAGGTGAGGACGTCAGTGCGATCCCCCCGTGCGCCGCGCGAGTAGTAAGTATCCGCCATATAGAACTGGCTGTGGTCGGGCGCGAGCGCGAATGTACTGGCTAATCCGCCGGTGAGCTGGCCCAGCACGGTCAGCGAATCGCCGTCGATCAGAACTACATTGGTGACCTCGATGGTGCCGCTGAAGGGCGACATCAGAAACACCCAGTGCGGCCGGGCGGGCGGCAACTCACGGACGGTCGCACCTTCCTCCGGAGGTGCCTGGGCAAGCGCAGACACAAAGCCGAAGGCACCCAGACCCAAACAGATCGCAAGAACCAGCGCTACAGCCTTTGACATCTCAGTCCTCCCGGTACCGACCGCTCGTATGCATCGCGGGGTTGTCAAGTCTGCCCCTGGATGAAGGTGAAATTATACTGGAATTGCATCAGCAGGATGCTTTTTCCTTTGAACACTCCGCCGGAGAACGAGTTGAATTTGTCGTTACCCAGAATTCCGATGTACTCCAGCAACAGGAAATACTTGTTGGTCCACGGCGGGGTCAGCACAAGACTCGGGAAGAGCAAATTAGTATTGCCCGAGGGGTTCCAGATCATGGTATAGGTCGGCAGAATCGCGCCCCACCACCAATTTGTGCTGATGCTGAACAGGATTTGCTCCTCATTGTGACGCCAGCGCTCATTGTAAAAGTCATAGACGAGGTTCCGGCCATAGTTCACGATCGTAAAGTTGTTCCACTCGAGATTGACCGTCAGATTGCCGGTTTTGGTCAACCACGGCGCATAGAGGCCATCCAGGTCGAGCGCGACCAACGTGTTGAAGGTGTTCTTGTCGACCACCCCGTTGGGCACGCCCAGGTCGACCGTATTGAAGGGTGTTCGGTCTTGCCAGATTCCCTCGGTTCGCAGCACCAGCGGTATGTTGGCAAGGAATTCACCCGGCAGGTAGATTGGCCGGTTCATGGTCACGCCGACGTCGTTAAATTGCGGGAAGAAGACCTTCAAGACCTGCCCGCTCGACGGGCGGCCATCAACGTAGAATGGCGCCCCGGGCGTGCCGGCCTGATTGAATTGATGGCCGTGCCAGTAGATGCCGGTGATTTCAGAATTCCATAGAAGGGTGTGAAGCCTGATGCCCTCGACCGAATTGCCGAGTGTATCCCCTGGCAGGTGATAACCAAAAAACGGTGGAACCGGGTTGACTAACTGGGGGAAGGCGTACGCCCGCGCCTCAGCCTGAGTCAGCTTACTTATGCCGAGGAAACCGGGCGCAACCAGCGGATATGGCTGGGTTCCGAACCGACCCTGCGAGACGAGCGTGAACGGTGCTAGCAATGATACCGAGCCAGCGACGTCGTGCTGGCCGTCATAAAAGTTGCTGTGTTCGTTACCCGCGAACCCTGGACACAGAGTCGGCGTACAAATGTTCGGATAGTCTGCCTGCGGGGTGTATATCGGCTGCCAGGCTGGCGCCCAGACGCCCTCGATAAAATTCGCCTTGAGTGGCCCCACCTCCGGCAGACTGACAATCGGATGCACCATATAGAGCGGCAGTCGCGACTGCTCGAGATTGGCGAAGCCAAAATTCCAGGTGAAATCCTGGGGATTAATGACATCGCCCACTCGAAACGCAAGAGATTCACCCCACGTCACTATCTGACGTCCAAGAAACAGCGTGAGCGGCCCCAGGTTGCTCTTCCAGTAGGCATCGCGCAACGTGTATTGGTTATAAAAGTCCTGCGTATCAGTCAGCCCGGCGTTCCTTTCAAATGGATAAGGTGGTTCGTATACTCCCCACCATCGGACAAAAAACTTATTATTGCCGTTCAGTACATAGTTGATATCGAGTTGCAGCCAATTGCGTTCGGTCGCCAGCGAGTTCTTGCTCTTGTTGTATTGAATACCGCTGGAGTTGACCCACATCCCGGTAGTGTTGCTGAAGAATCCAGAGACTGACAATCCCTTCAATAGCCCGGGCCACTCACCGGTCTCCATCAGTGGCGCGTTGCTGCCAACAAAAGGTTTCTCGTACAGCGGTGTCGCCGGTTGCTGCAAGCTGCCGTACTGAGCTGGCGGGGAAGTTGGGGCTGGGGCCACTACCCCGGCCTGGTTCTCCGCCACGACACTAATCCCAGGTTGTATAACGGTGTTGGGCCCGTCCTGGGCTAGGGCAGATCTCAAGCCAACGATAGAAATAAGAGCAGCCAAGAGTAGGACTGAACGTGTCTGAAGTCTCATACTACCTCCCAAAGCCTGGCCCGGCCTCCTTCCTTCGCCGAACGATGAGGAGGCCGGTGGACCGTTTCAACTTGAGGCTGCAGCGACTTGTTGTTTTCGCCGCTCATTCGCGGCAGACCCGCCAAAGATGAAGCGTGGGCGCGCCCACGCGACATAAGCGGGTAATATCAACAATCCCATAATCAAGTTAGTAAACATCAAAATGATCAAGAGCACGCTCATCTCGCTGTGGAACAGCACCGGCGAGAACACCCAAGGTGCCAGTCCTCCAACTATCACTGAGAAAGTCGCAAGCACCGCCGCACCGGTACCACGCAGGGCGGTGGCGATGGCATCCTCGAGGCGCATGCCGGCGGCGCACTCATCTCGTACACGCGATATACAATAGATTCCATAGTCTACACCGAGCCCAATACCTAGTGAAATGACCGGTATAGTATCGATTGTGATGCCGATATTGGCCAGGCGCATATATATAAATGCGGCGAAATTAGCAGCAATACAGGAAACAACAAACAATGCGCCGGCGACCAGAGAGCGGTAGGTAATGGCGCAGAACAGGAACACGACACTGAGAACGAAGGTGATGTTGATGAAGTCCAGCCGGTAGAGCACGTCGTTGGCCGCTGCGTACAGGCCAGCGATGCCGCCCAGGTAGACAATGTCGACTTTTTTTGTAGCGGGATCCCACTTTGAGCGGCGTCCGGCAAACTCGTGAAGCCTGGCTTGGAGGTCATTGAGTGTGTCGTAGGTATGGTCGGTGAGTAGCACCCGCAGAATCGAGTCATTCTCGGTCAGGTTGAGCCACTGATCAGCTTCTTCGGGCGCGGTTCCCTGCACGTACAGAAAAAAAAGAAAGAACGCATCATCGGCCGAGCGGGGCGTCGCAAGAAACTTCGGATGCCCGTAATGAAACATCTGGTTGAATGGCTCGATGATGTCTGGCGCAACTGAAATCACACTGTTGACGTGAGGGTCGAGTTCCAGGAAGCTTCGGAGATCGCGCTCGAGGCGGATAACCTGCGGATCGAGCATGTCAGGCTGAAGCGACGATCTAATTTCAGCGGTCTGACGTTTGCGCACAATTACCCAGCCCTCATCCAGTGGGAATACCCTGCGGACTGCGTTTATGTCGCGGTTGACTTTGGCATTATGGCGATACAGCGGCGTACCCGGCTCGGTGTAACCAATCTTGGCCCTCACGCCAGCGACGATTCCCGCTACGATCAATGCGCCGACTGCCACTAAGGCGCTTTCGCGCGTCCATCCCGGAGTCAGCGGGAAGGCGACCAAGTTATCGATCGCGCGACCGAGCCACCCTCGATGTCCGGTTTGTCGCGGTCGCGCCTTGGCGCCCGGCAGATAGCTCATCATGATCGGCTGGAAGACGAAGACCATCGCCAGGCTACCCCCTAGCCAAACGGCACCCGACGAGGCGACATGTTGGAGTGAGGGGATGCCACCGAAAGAGATGAACACGATACCGGCGATGTCGGCAAGAATTGAAAGCAATCCGGGGGGCAGCATCAACGTGGTGGTCGCCTCACAAGCGGCCATGGTGTCGTAATTGTGTGCCTCCAGCTCATCGTAGTAGCGCCCCTGCCACTGGATGCCGTGGCTCATGTCGCGCGCGGTCAGGATAAATCGGATGACCAGCATCACCGGGTCGAATTCGTAACCCTGCCACCCGATGAAGCCCAGACCCCAAATGGTCGAGAGCAAGCCTGTTACGATCGGTGCCCACCAGGTACTCCGTCCGCGGAAATAGCTGTACAGAATCAGGATCATCAAGGCGTCGGAGGTGAAGAAGATCAGTACGAGCACGGCCAGGTAATAGTAGCCGTAGCCACGGATCATCGGCTCGCCGGCCGCATAGATGACGGTATTGGAATCCTGGTACTTGTTTATGATGGCCTGAATACGATTAAAGACCTCGCGATAGTTGAGCCGCCCCTCGTTGAACGACGCAATGATGGCCGCGCTGGTGTTATCGGCGCTAACCAGGCTACCCATCTCCTGCCGGTGTACGAAAACCTGGCGCTTAATTTCCTGGATCTCGGCCTTAGACTTCGGCACATCGGGATACATGTAGGCTTTCGACACGAGATTGCCCGGCAACGCGACCGCATAGGTGACGCGGAATGAACCGAGCGAGCGGATCGATTGATGGCTGACCGCTGGCAGCAGGTCGACGTCGTATGTGATGTCCTGAATTTTCCTTAGCGTCTTGTAATTAAAGATGTCGCCATGCCGGACTTGCACCATCAGTATTAAACGCTGAGCGCCACCATAGCGCTGGTATTGGTGATAGAAGTGGACGTAGGGGTGATGTTTGGGGAAAAAATCGACGAAGCTGGTGCCGATCGTTAGCTTGCTCGCCTGGTAGCCAAACCACCCAGTTATCAGGAGCAGCATCAGCCCGATGGGGGCGCGATAGCGCAGAATTATAGAACCAATCACTTACCGCTCACCAATTGCCAGTGAGCACCACCATCGGTGGTGCGCAGGATAGTTCCGCTAAGTCCCACGGCCACCCCGTCTTGACCATGAAAGGCGACGTCGTTCAGGCTGAAGACCGTCGGCTGCTGAATCGTATATGCGGAGCCCGGCAGCGGCGCACGCATCAGGGTCCCGCTATCGCCAGCGCCCCACAGTTCTAGCGTTCTCCTCGCGGTATTAGCGCCTGAATAAGCGAGACCATACATCGGCGCGGAAGTGGGTGCGGCGACGGTTTGCCAGGTCTTGCCGCCGTCGTCGGTCCGGAATAGCGAGCCGCCCTGACCTGCAACCCATCCCTGTAGTGCGCTAGTGAAGCTGACCGCGAACAGCGCCGGCAGACGAAAGTTGGCACGCTTACCGCCCATTTGCGCGGCCCAGGTCTCGCCGGCGTCGGCAGTATGAATAATGGTCTGAAATTCGCCTACCGCCCATCCGTTGCGCACATCGCTGAAAGCGATGTCGAACATGGTCAGTTGACTCTTGAGGGTTTGCGCTTGCCAGCGGGCGCCGCCGTCGACTGTCCGCATCAGCACCCCGTTAGTGCCGGTCGCGAAGGCGACCTCTGCGTCGACAACCCCGAGTCGAAACAGGTTTTCAGTGGTACCGCTGGATTGCCGATTCCAAGTCTGACCGCCATCGTGCGTCTGGAGGATCAGTCCGCTCTCGCCACTGATCCATCCATGCTCGCCGTCGGCGGCGAAGCGAATACTGTAGAGGTCCAGCCAGGAGAGATCGCCGCGCTCAGCTATGTTACGGCGGCGCCAGGCGCGTCCAAGGTCGCTTGAACCCAACAGGATGCCCTGGCTACCAACGACGTAACATTTGCCCGAGGGCAGGAACGCAACACTGTAGAATGAGTCCGAGGGTCTGATCACCTCGCCTTTGGTACTCGCTGCCGGCCTTATGTGATTGCACCCTGCAGCAAGGCTCGAGATTAAAAGCGCCGCCAGTAGTAAGGCCCACGCAGGCTGAGCCGCCGCCGCTTGCGCGATTTTTTGTTGCCCGGCTGTCGGCTCGAGATTCGGCGCACGACGCCAAAATTGCTTTCCACCAGCCGCAGATTGTCTAATCGACCGCGCCGGCGAGGGCATATCTTCGAATCCTTAGGGATCGTCTATTGCACTATCTTCATCAGGCCCTCAGGGCTCGCGTAACGACTAACATCGAGGTAGCCCTTCGGTCCGCACTCGGCATCGACGCATACATGTAGGCCGATAAACACCGTCGTATGCTCATCCTGGAAATTTACCGCATAGCCAGTGTTCGGCCCGGTTATAGTCACTTCCTGGCCGTCGACACCCAAACCCGGAAGTACCGCTGGATAAGCAAATACCACGATCCACTTGTAAAGATTCCCCGCCCGGTCCGAGACCTCAGTATGGTCTGGGAAGTAGTTTTCCTTGTCTAGGTAAAGCAACCTTTTGCCGTAGCAATATCCTCTGGCGGTCGACGGTAGTCGGGTCATCTGCACCAAGTAGACGTCGCGCACCTCCCATTCTCCCGAGCCGGGGCTAGGGAACGGAACTACACCCTTTGAGCCGAAATAGTAGTAACGCGGATCGAGTGAAGTCGGTGTGCCGCAGGTATCAAAGCTCTCCGGCTTTGCGTGCATCAGCGTCAGCACCTTCTTTTCGCCGAGATAGTCTATCTTGAAGAGGTTCCCCTGGCGTGGTGCGCCTTCGGCGGCGTCTTCGTAAGTAAAGTCGGTTCCGAAAATCGGAGAACAGCGTGCGGCTTGTGAAACCCTCAGGGAGCGCCGCAAACTCGGAATGTACTCATAAAGCTCATCGAGTTGACTGATGTCTTCCGGAGTCAGGTCAAGCGAAGTGAAGTACTTGCCCTGTTCCGGAGCGGTTTGGGTGAAGTATTCACCAAAATAGTAGCCGTTGTTGTTGGGCGTGGTCGTCGGGAACCCAGGTTCACTGAGATGGGTGAGCTGGGAAAACACCAGGTCTGAATTTGCCGTACGAGTAAAATTTGCAAATTTGTCCAGCGTATATGAGCAGTTGGGAGCCTCCTCAACGCGCGGGGCCGGGCGATAGAAATTGTCGTAGTACATTTTTACGCCCACCTGAGTGGGATCGCCCTCGAACGGGTTCGGAAACGGGAAGCCGGCAACGTAATTCTTCGGGACGAAGCCCCCGCGGCCGGTCGAGACCAGCGCGGTCTGACTGCCATATTTCTCGCTGTCATCTCTAAATGGTTTAGGCGGTGGGATGTGGCGCGTCGGCCCGACGTCGATCTCGATCCCCTTGGGCATGTGCCAGAAAAGGTCGCCTTTGAAAAGATGGATCATGCTTTCAGGCATGAACTGCTGATATTTCTGCCAATTGTCCTGCGTAATCCTGGTGCCGATCGGAATCCCGTTTTCGTAACCTTTTTCGGTCTGCCACGGCGCTGGTTGCGCTCCCGCAGGCGTGGCGAAGACCCATAGAATGAGAGTGATGACGAACCATCCCGCCGTCGCGGCAAAGCGCTCGAACATGAGCTTAAACCTCCTTTGGTGCAGCATTTGACGCCGCCCCCGCGGGCTGTTATCAGGCGAAGAATCCTGAACTGGATGCCTATGCGCTTCGCCTTTATGAGGCACGTTCGCGTTTGTTGCACATTTACCGCCCCCTTTCAACGTGGCCGCGGTTGAAGATCACGCGTTATCCAAGCGCTGCGGCGGGACTGGCGCTTCACTGCTGAACTTCTCTCGAAACTTACCCTGTTCAAGACTTAGCGGTAGCCCTGCTCTCCCGAGTCATTCGATTGACTTAGTAAGCTCATAGCGACGCGGTCAAGCGCCTGCAAAGGTGCGCTCTATACTCGCCGGGAAAATGTGCATCGGAGAGCGAAACTCCGCGCTGGTGCCATCGGCTCCCTAGTTTTCTCGGGCTTGGGTTGTGACGGAACTGCGGCGTGGATACGCTCTTCAGGTAAATGGTCCGGCCCTGCGAGCTGGAGGGACTGAGCTGTTGCTATGCTGCCTGTTTTATTAAGGTGGTCGCGGTTGGGTCTGCCAACAACGGCTCCGATTGCTGCAGTACTGCTTAGCCTGATCGCTGTCGAGGTGAGGGACGTCGATGGAGCACAACCAGATAATGCAGCCCCGGCTCGGCAGCAGCGGAAGCTCGATGCGGCCGCACAACCGACCGCGTTGCCACATTACATCGGCAACGTTTACTGCTATGCCTGCCATCAGGAACTTGCGCTCCAATTTGGCCGAACCAAGATGGGCGAGTTGTTTCTGCTCAAGCCGCAGAACAGTATGGAACGCGAAGGATGCGAGGGCTGCCACGGGCCCGGCAGCGAACACGCAGAATCAGGCGGCGGTCTTGGTATCGGCGGGCTGATAGAGTTCCGCATCGACCACGACCAGTCGATTCGACGCGCCAACCAGGTTTGCCTCCAGTGCCACGATGAAGCGTTCTGGCATGCTGATACACAGCGCATGCGCCGAATGGCCTGCTTCGATTGTCATGTCGTGATGGTACGCATGAGTCCGACTTTTCAGCTCGTGTCGGCGGCGGCCGGTGAAAGCTGGAACCACGCGCGCACGTGGCGCGACGCTGCGCTGGCGGGCTTCTTGATTGGAATCATGTGGGGCGGATGGCGCCGCCTCAGGCAGTGGACGCGGGCAAAGCGCTGAACTAGTGGTGGACTCACTTGCTTTTGCCCGCGGGCCGGGCTTGCACGCGGCGTTGATCATCATGACGTTCGGCATCTGCTGGCGAATCGCTGTGTTTGCGCTCGCATCTCCGGACCGAGACATTTACTGGGCGCGCAAACAGTTCTGGCTGCGACGCGAGCGCCGGCAGATTGAAAGTTACGTAATGCACGCGGGACTGCTGACCGTGTTGCTCGGCTTTTCCCCGCACATCCTTCTCGTCCGCGACCTCACCGGGCTTGGATGGCCTGGTCTGCCGATCGGCTTGGTGTGGTTTGCGGGTGCAGTGACGGTGATCACGATGGTCGCTGTCCTCCTTTATCGGCCCGCAGTCGAGAGGCCGCGCGGTCTGGGTGCTAAGCTCGACGAGCATTTCAGTTGGCTGGTAGTGTTCGCCTCACTGGTTACCGGACTGCTCGCCTTCCCTCATCTCGGGGGCACTTCGCTCACCCCTCCTTATGCCGCTCTGCTGACGGCTCATCTGCTAAGCGCAGAGCTCTTGATGGCATGGTTGCCGTTCGGACGGCTCGCGCACCTCGCCCTGATGCCGCTCCTGCGAGGAGTGCGGATGTTGCTCAGAGTTCGGCCGCGCTGAGCAGCAGGTGTCAAAAGTAGTTTTCGGCATTAGACTATCAAGGTTGAGTCTCAGGCAAGGCAGCGCCAGCATGTTTTTTGTTGTGCGGCACGACCAGCAGTAGAATTTAAATTCGTTTTACAAGCTAGAATGGATCGAACCGCGGCCCTTCCACGTCCGCTGTGGTCCCAAGATTGGAACTGAACCGGTCAGGTAAAAGCTCAAGCTGGGTTGCGCTGGGCGCGATGGCGATTCTCGCTGGATGCGCTGGGGGGGCAGTCCCGACCAGGCCGCCAGGCAGTACGGAGACCAACGGGGCGCAATCGGAGATGGCGCGTGGGGGCGTCACCGGCCGATGGGATGGAAGCTCGATTGCGGGGTGTCAGCCGTTACAGCCAGATGCTTGGCGCTGTAACGCGGTCGAAAAAATTACGTTGCGCATCTTTGAGAAGGACTTGTCGCTAAGCGGCGATTATACGTGTATCACAGGCACAATGGTCTGCCGTGAGAACAATAATCACGGTGTTATCGTGCACGGCGAGTTGCGCGACAATAACCTGGTTGTGCTGCGCGTAATGTTGCCGGACGGTTCGAGCTGCCTATTCAACGGTCATCGTAGCGAGGAGACGCTGGCGGGCAACTATTTCTGTATGCAAGGCGGAGGCTTTATCGAACAGGGCCGGTTTACGCTGGAAAAAACCTGGTAAACGGCAGCCGGTTAAAACAATCGGAATCATAGCCTTCAGCATTTTGAACAATTCGCGCTCAGCGCGACCAGCGTCAGCGACCGCTGGCGTGCGCACCTGGCCGCCTGGTCTCGTCGGGTGTGGTGCCGCTGTAAATTGGCTGAGTGTCATGTCTTGGCGCCCAGTTGGATGGCCATCGTGCAATGATAGGCGAAGTTCTTCGCTCCAAAGCACCAGACGATGTCGTTGTCCAACTGCGGCCGGTAAATCGGCACCTGCCCTTTATTATTGTCGCAGTAGCATCGGTTGCAAATGTCTTTGCCGCAGCAGTCACGGTAGGAAATAATATATTCCTTGCCGTCAGCCGGGTGCTGGCAGGTTCCCACCCATGAGGTGGGCGATGCGATAGTACCGGGCGGACAAGATGTCAATCCACCGCCGCAGCAGCTGCAGAGATAGCCGTCGAAGCCGCAGTACCGCCAGTAGTCGCAGCTGTTCAGGTCACCTGGTTCGCCCTCACCATTCCTGGATGATCCCATCGCTGCTTGTACATGTTCCACAACACGATTAACCGGCAAGAGCGGCAGCACCACTCCGCCGACGAGGGCTTTACCAAGGTAGCCTAAAAAGCCGCGGCGCGATGTGCGCTGCGCAACTGACCGACTCACAAGTTCGACTAGTGCGTCCATCACCATTCCTCACCGACGACAGCAGCCGTGGTCCTGCGATGCTAATTAGCCTGATAGTCGGAAATCGACCGTCGTTCAAGCGTTCTTAGGCGATGAGCCCCAACGCTCCGCCAGCCCTATGCCGCCCGCGATCAGCGTAATTGATAAGCGGCTGCCACCTGCGCCATTCGACAACCCGGTTCATCGTGTTCGGTTGCTGATTCCATCCCCAGGCCCAGCTTAACCAATTGGCAAAGCCCAGATTAATGTCAGTGTCGAGATAATCGGGCGCTAGTTTAATGCCCGTTCGGACATCTCACCGGATTTTTCAGTCCCTTGCCTAGTCTGTCCATGGCGGTCATGGCTCTGCTGATGCTGGTCCTCCGGGTCCTTTCAGTCTTGCTAATGAGGATCGACACCTTTCCGGCGATGAACCTGCCGCTCGTGTGAGGGGGGGGGCCGGCTCCGAATTTTGCCGAAAAGCCAAGTAAATCAAGCACTTTTGGTGGAGGCGCACCGCCGAGGGGAACCGCACTCTGTTACCGAGAAATTGCTTGATTCTCCAACAAGATCAACACCTTTTACTGATTTTCCGAAAGGCTAAGGTGGTCCCAAAAGGGCCGAAAAAGCCCCCAATAATCACGAAAAACCGGACCGGGTCCGGTCGGCCAAAAGCAATCCGCGGAACCAATAAATTGAAGTTCGAGGCGGTGTATCATGCGGTGATCCCTGCGGAAGGGACGATAGAAATGAAGACATTTGGACGGGTCGCATCGAGCCAGTCAGCGCGCATTCGATCGCGACGATCAACCAAAATGGCGCACAGGCGCGCGATGGTAGAAAATTGGCACAGGATTCACCCGCAACATGATGGGCCTGCCGCCATCTAACCTCTGCTGTAACAGCGTTCGGCAAATGCTGCGGCGTCACACCGTAATTTCGCGCCGCCGCAATTCCTGGATCTGCCCTTTACTGAGTTTCAGCAGTGAGGTGAGAACTGCCTATACCACCTCGAACCGGGAGACCGGGCAGGACCAAGCGCCGGACTCTCCCCGGATCATCGCAGGACCGGCTGTAGCCTATTGACACGCCAGCGTTCAAGCTCCCGCGTTTCTTTTCCCGAGATTTGCTTGTAGAGTCTCTGTCTCAATTCGGCAGAGGAACGGAGGCGCGCCATGCAGTGCCTAGCCTGTGGAGCCGAGAACCCGTCGGGAGCACGATTCTGCGCGCAATGCGGAGTCGCGATGGAAGCGCGTTGTGCGCGTTGCGGCGCGACCGTCAGGTCGGGTGACAGGTTCTGCGTGGCCTGCGGGCAATCCCTGGAAACACTTGCGCCTCCACCTTCTGACCCAGGTTCGAAGCAGCCGTCGCAAGCGGTGCAGACCGTAGATCTCGCGGCCGCTACTCAAGCTTTCCAGCTGCCCGACCATCTGGCGGAGAAAATTCGGACCGGACACTCCCCAAGGGAGGGCGAGCGCCGCCAGGTCACGGTACTGTTCGGCGATATTGCCGGATTTACCGCTATGACCGAGAAGCTCGATCCGGAAGATGTCCATGAGATTGTGCGGCACGGCTTCGAACTGATCACAACCGAGATTCACCGTTTCGAAGGCACTATTAACCAATACAGCGGTGACGGGCTGATGGCGCTGTTCGGCGCGCCGATCGCACACGAGGACGCGCCCCGGCGGGCGGTTCATGCCGCGCTCGGCATTCAGCGAGCGCTGCATGATTACGCTGCTACGCTGGAACGGGAACGCGGCCTAAAACTCCAGATGCGAATCGGGATCAACACCGGCACGGTTGTAGTCGGGCGAATCGGCACCGATTTGCACATGGAGTACACCGCGATTGGCGACACCATCAATCTAGCCTCGCGGCTGCAATCACTTGCCCGACCCGGGAGCGTACTCATCAGCGACTCGACACATAAGAGCGTGTTGGGATTTTTCGAAACTCTCGAACTAGGTGAGTTGGAAATCAAAGGGCATGCTCCGGTACGCGCGTTCGAAGTGTTGCGGTCCCATGGCCGCCGCGCCCGCCTTGACCTCGCTGTCGAGCGCGGACTCACCCCGTTGGTCGGTCGCGATCGTCCGCTCGCAACCGTCGGGGAGCTTTTCACTGAGGTTAAAGCAGGTCGCGGACAGGTGGTATTCGTTTCCGGCGAAGCGGGCATCGGCAAGTCGAGACTGCTACTCGAGTTTCGACGGTTACTCGCCGCTGCGAACGAAGAGGTTACATGGCTGGAGGGAAGGTGCGTTTCTTTCGGCGCATCCATCCCGATGCTGCCCACCCTCGATCAGCTGCGTGAGAACTTCCGCATCGACGAGAACGACGGCGAGCCTGAGATAATCGCCAAGGTCGAGCATGGCATGCGACGGCTTGGCGGTCTGGATGCGGAAATTCCGTACATCCGTTATCTCCTGGCCGTCGATCCTGGCGATCCGGCAGTTTTGGCGATGGATGCGGCAGCGCGGCGCACCCGGACTCTTCGTGCGCTCCGCGCGTTGTGTCTCCGTGGTGCGGCGATCAGGCCGCTGGTGCTGGTTTTCGAAGACATGCACTGGGCGGACTCCAGCAGCCAGGAGTACCTCGATTTCCTGATGGACTCGGTGGCCGGTGCACGGCTGATGCTGATCCTGACGCATCGGCTGGAGTATTCGCCGAGGTTGGGGAGCCGGAGCTTCTACAGCACGATCAATCTACGCCATTTGACGAATGAGCAGACGCTCGAAATGGCGGCGCGCTTTCTCCGCAGCGAATTGTTCCCTGATGAACTCAAAGCCGCGCTGATGCAAAAGGCGGAAGGGGTGCCGCTCTTCGTTGAAGAAGTCACCAAGACGCTGCTCGATCTGGGTTTCATTACCCGTGAGAATGGCCACTACCGAATGGCCAAGGCCTTGGGCGAACTGGCTATCCCTGACACTATCCAAGGGATAATCATGTCGCGGCTCGACCGCCTCGGCGAGCAAGGCAAGCGTACAGTGCAGCTTGCCTCCGTAATCGGCCGCCAGTTCCTGGCTCGTTTGCTGGAAAGAGTAGCTGGCCTTAGCGGCAAGCTCGAGGGATTGCTGCGCGAGCTGAAGGCACTGGAGATTATCTACGAGCAGGGCCTGATTCCGGAGCCCGCCTATATCTTCAAGCATGCCGTAATCCAGGATGTTGCTTATAACAGCCTTTTATTGCAACGGCGCAAAGAGCTGCATCGGGCAGTCGGGGCGGCGATCGAGGAACTCTATAGAGATAGACTTCAGGAACACTATGCGGAGTTGGCCTATCACTTCACCCGCGGCGAAGACTGGTCCAAGGCAATGGAGTACAGCACGCTCGCCGCAGACCAGTCCACGCTCGCATTCGCTAACACGGAGGCGATAGAACAATACGCCCGGGCTATCGAAGCCGCGTCTAAACTGCCCCTGGCGGGCGCAGCTGCTGTTGGAGACCTCCACGTCAAGCGCGGCGAGGTGCTCAGCCTCGTCGGCAGACACGAGCAGGCGTTCGACGAATACGCTCAGGCGCTTGACTACGCCCGCTCCGCGAATGACCGTTCACGCGAATGTCGTTTCCTGCTCGGTCTGGGTTGGGCTCAGTACAATGCGCATCAATTCGAACCGGGGCTGGATAGCTGGGAACGGTCACGAATGCTGGCAGCGGCGCTAGGCGATGCTGCCATCGAGGCTGCGAGCACTGCTGCCACCGCCCACGGTCGGGCTACTCTTTACGGTGCAACACCGGAAGTTATCGCTCGAGCCGAACAAGCGGTTAAGCTCGCTGAACCTCTGGCCCAGCCACAGGCACTCGCACAAGCTAGAGTGGTGCTGGGTTCGGCGCTTCAATGGCTGGGGGATTTTGAGCGGAGCGCTGATCATTGCCGGTTCGCATACCAAATCGCCAGTGATCTGCACATGGGTTTTTTAATTGGCCACGCTCTTTTTTTTCTTGGCCACCGGTTCCTCTCGCGTGGCGAATATGAGGACGCTCTCAGCTGTTACCAGCAACTCGGTGAATACGCCGAGACAGCGGGGGATGCGTTTTGGCTGGCACGAATACCGAATTGTGCCGGCGCTGTTTCTTTAGAGCTGTATGACCTTGATCGCGCGCTCGAACTTCAGCTCGAGGGCGACGAGGCAGCGTGCAAATACTCAGCTTGGCCCGAGCCCCGCGGGCATTCGCTGTTGAAAGCGGGTCTGGTGCATCTCGAACGTACGGATTACGACCGGGCAGAGGATTTCTTTCTTCGAGCGTGGAGATTACTTGATAAGGATGAATTCGCCCGCTGGCGATGGCATATTCCGCTGCTTCACGCTCGTGGCGCCTTAGAGCTGGCCCGTGGCCGCTACGAAGAGGGTTGGCGGTTCGCATCCGAATCGCTGGAACTCGCCCGCAAAACATACGCACGCAAGCACGAAGTGCGGGCGCAGCGTCTGCAGGGCGAAATCCTCGCCGCAACTGGGCGGCTGAAGGAAGCTCTGCCGCTGCTTCAGGCATCGGTCATGGCGGCTCAAGAACTCCAAACGCGCCGAGACATTTGGATGGGAACTCTCGCCCTCGGCAAGCTGCTAGCCAGACTCGGCAAGGATAAGGAAGCCGAAGTCGCCTTCAACACCGCTTGCGAAACCATCGAGTCGATTGCCGCGGCGCTTAAGACTGACGTCCTTCTCCGCAGTTTTCTTGCTGCTCCCCCCGTCCTCGAAGCATTTAAAGTGCTCGGCCGACAACCGCCGATCATTGAGCCGCCAAGTCCATCACTAACTGTAAAAGCTCAATAGCTTTGGACAGCAAGGTCCATGCGGCATCAACGCTTCGTGCGATCCTACACTAGACATAAGCGCCATTGAGAACCGGGTCTCGTCTCCCCCTCCGCGTGAAAGCATCGCTAGTCCGTTCCGACTCTTCTGGCCGCGCCCGATCTCCTGGTGCAACCTGGGCGCAACAGATTTGCTATCACCAGGCGAAAGCGCGTGCGCGGACTTGTCGCATCGACTACCGTGTAAGTGCTTTCACGGAAGGGCTATCGATCACGGAAATACGACAAACCACAATTACGATGCTGAGGTTTATCGGCTCAAAAACGAGGTTGTAGCTGAGGCGTGATGCTTTAGACATCACAGAAGCATAGAGCTGTTTTGAGCCCGCGATCGAAAATTGCGCGCCAGTAGAGTAAAAAGCGTGGGAGCTGCGCGCGACCATGAGCCTCGCCCGGCCGCTAGCGAACGACCGCCGCGACGAAGCACGCTCGATGCTGGCCGACATCTACAACTGGTTCACCGAAGGCTCCGAGACTGCCGATCTGAAAGAAGCGAAACCCTTACTGGAAGAGCTGAGCCGCTAAAACTTTGGTGTGGCTGGCAGCCGGCAAGATCAGGTTTGGCGTCCGCTCCGGGCTTCGAGGCGGACGCTGAGCGTCGCGCTTCTGCGCTGGCGATGCGAGTGATTAGTCCAACCACAAGCTCGACCGCGCGCCGATGGCACAGCACCATGTTGGATTGGTTGCGGAGCCGAACCCGATAGCGTGCGCGGCGGCGCCGACACTCGTCACAATTTTCTGAGCCTGGTTTGTCTTACTGAAACAATGCTACCGGCCACGCCTGGCGTTCGGCGGTCGCCCGATTGATGGTCTCCTTGGCAGCGCGCATACCCTGGTCGGTCCAATTAAACAACACGACATACGTCGGCATGACATCCTCCTTTTTCTGGGGAGGGCACGGTGAGTTTTGCTTTAAGTCTGGGCCCAACTATCGCAGGAGCGATGAGGCAGATCCACAAAGTACAAGAGCCTGACCGGTTTAAGTATCTCACCGTGTCGCTAGCTCGCAAGCAGCACTAGCGGTTTTTCTCCGCGCGCTTTGATCTTCGAGCGAAGGCTGAATTGTCCCCTTTGCCTCCTTATCCTGGGGGGCGACATCGAGCAGGGCCAGACCACCATAACGGTCGTAATCAAGCAGCCCGAAGTATAGCACGCGGTCCGGATGCGCGATTTCGAGGACGTGGCTTGAATAGAATGGCCGCTCACCGGCACGTTCTGCGCTGACCGGATGAAGTTGAACGGACATAAATTACTTCCTTCCGGCTTTCTCGCGCGGAGATTACCATTGCCTCAAGCCGCGCACCATGCAGTTAGTTTGGACAGACATAAAATATCGACATGGTCAAAAACGCAGGGTCACGGGCAAGCTGGTGGCCTGGTCGCAGGAATGCAGCTGCACGCCCTTTCGAGGATACCGCACGCGCGATAAACAAATGTTGCTGGAACCGGCGTAGCGTACATCTCTCGAGAAGGGTGGTTCGTGAACCGCCCCTCCGGGCGCTGCACCGAGAGAGAATCAGTAGCGCACTTCGACCAGGTAGAGCCCACATGCCGGTGCCGGGGCAGGGGCCAGAGCGCGATTGTGGCTGAGCAGCAGTTCGGCGATCTGCTCAGGTGTGGTGACACGGCGTCCGGCGTCAACCATCGCCGCCACCATGGTGCGCACCATGTGCCGCAAGAAGGCTGTCGCCTCGACCTGATAGCTCAGGAACTTTCCGTCGCGGCGCCATTGGCTCGCCAGCACACGCCGTGTGGTCGTTTTCTCACCGGAACCGAGGGAACGCATGGACGCGAAATCATGTTCGCCGAGGAACACGGCTGCGGCCGCATTCATCGCCTCGATATCAAGCGGGTCACGCACCAGCCATGAATAGCGAAATGTGAATGCCGAACGAGTTGGCTGGTTCAAAACCCGATATTCGTAACTCCGTGAACGAGCATCGCGGCGGGGGTCGAAGGAATCGTCGGCGTACGCCGCCCCGGTGACTGCGATGTCGGGTGGCAGCAGCGCATTGAGCGCGCGCATCAGTTCAGCCGGAGCGAAGGGCCGCGGCAGCCGAAACGCCGCAACCTGCCCACGCGCATGCACCCCGGCGTCGGTGCGTCCGGCTCCATGCACTCGAATTGGTTCCGAGAAGATTCGCTCTAGTGCATACTCTATTCGGGCCTGAATAGAGTCCTGGCCGGACTGCACCTGCCAGCCGGAGTAACCGGTGCCGTCGTACTCAAGGACGATCCGGATTAGCATCCCGCAAAGGAGAGTCGAAAGGAGAATGATGAGCGAGCTTGGAACCGCTCCTGCTGCTCGCCTGTGGCAGGAGAGCCTCTGTTAACCAGAAACTCGTTTCTCACCTAGTCTCTCGGCAATCCATACTGCCGTCAGCGCGGCGAGCCGCGCGGCATCAAACGCGCACCATATCGCTACGCCGGCAGCATCCACCGATACTTGCGTGATCGCCCCCTCCTGGCCAACTGCATCGACGAAGGCGGCGGTGTCATCGTTCCCCACCAGGATGAGGCCCGGAGCAGAACGCAGCCGCTCGACCCATTCTATCCCTGCCGCGCCCGCCGGGAGGAACAATGACACCCCGCTGCCATGGAACGCAGGCACACGCGCAATGTTGAGCACGAGATGGCTGGAATCGACCCCGAGAACTCTGATTTGCCCTGTGAAAGCCCGAGCCAATTCGCGCGCGCCCGGCGCCGTAAAGACGTTAAAGGCAACTTGAGGTTCGTCGTCAAGGTCCAGACGCGCGTTAAGCAGATCGGCGGATTGCTGAAACAGGTCAGAGACGCCCTGGTGCCCGGCCGCACTGGCGCTGAGCATTATCGATGCAGCGGCGAAGCCATCGCTGTTCAATAGCCGCAGAATCGTTGCAATCAGCTGGGCAGCCGGATGCGGCACTGCGAAGTGTTGGCCTAGGCCGAACTGCGCAATTCGCTCGCGTGCGGTTAGTCCCGGTGCGACCATCGCAACCGCATCGTCAGGTGCACAGGTGGCGGCGCTTAGATCGATCAAGATAGGTCCCGGCCGCGCTTCGATAATCTCCGCGGCCGCGGTTCGTTGAATTGCCAGGAAGGCGATATCGAAAGCTGAAAGATCCTGAGCGTCTTTTAAGTCCGCAACCGGTAGTGACCGTTCACCCGTCTCGACCGAGCGCCCGGAAGAGTCGCGAGCGAATAGCTTCAATTCTGAGTACGGGAAGCTGCGTTCGCCGAGCAGTTCTGCGATCTGGCTGCCGACGGTACCGGTGGCGCCAACCAACGCAATCCGGGGATCGCGGCTGGCCAATTGGCTATGCCTCCGGTTGCAGGCTTTCGATCCGCTCGCGCACGGTTCGGCCCATCGCCTTGCATCCGATAACGCGGGTACCTGACCCGGCACCAAGGTCCCGAGTGCGGTAACCCTCACGCACTACTGACTCCACCGCCTGTACGATGAGTTCGGCCTCGGCTTTCAGGCCGAGCGAATGCTCCAACAGCAAGGCACCCGATAGAATCGCCGCCAGCGGATTGGCCTCGTCGCGTCCGGCGATATCGGGCGCGCTGCCATGGATTGGCTCGTACAATCCGACGCGAAATCCAGCGCTGTTCAGGTCCTCACCGAGGGAAGCAGATGGAAGCAGGCCCATTGACCCAGCTAACACCGACGCTTCGTCGGTCAGGATATCGCCGAACATATTCTCGGTGACGATCACATCGAAGTCGCGCGGCCGCCGAATCAGATGCATCGACATCGAATCGACGAGTTGATTCTCAAATTTGACATCCTTGAATTCGGTACTTAATGCTGTGGCGATTTCACGCCATAAGCGCGAGGTTGCCAGGATGTTGGCTTTATCTACCGAAGTCAGCCGCCTGCGCCGTTCGCGAGCGAGTTCGAACCCATAGCGCAGCACACGGGTAATCTCGGCTTCGGTGTAGGTACAGGTGTCGATCGCCTCGCGGCCTCCCCTACCCTCGCGGCGTTCGCTAGGCTTGCCGTAGTAGATCCCGCCGGTCAGCTCACGAATCACCACGAGATCAACGTCGCTGATAATCTCGGGTTTCAGCGGCGATGAAACGGCGAGTTCCTTGAAGGCCTTGACCGGGCGCACATTCGCAAAAAGTCCTAGTTCCTTGCGTAAGGTGAGCAAAGCCTGTTCCGGACGCTGAGTGGCCGTTGGATCGTCCCATTTCGGACCACCCACGGCGCCGAGCAGGATTGCGTCACAGTCTCTCGCCTGTGACAGCACGTTATCCGGCAGCGGTGTGCCGTGGACGTCGAGGGCGTGGCCCCCGGCCAATCCTTCCTTGAACTCAACGTCGATCGCCGCCTCACGTGTGACTACCTTGAGCACCTGCAAGGCTTCGCCGACCACCTCAGGACCGATACCGTCACCTTTGAGAACTAGAACTTTGTACGCCATTTACGCGGTTTGGGTTGCCAGGCGGGACTGCTTCTCCGCCGCACACGGGTTGAGCTTCCGAGGTGTGGGACGCGGCTTCGGCCTCTCATCCCACATAACATCTGCCGCAACAATCGGAACCGGAGGAAACACAGGTCTCACTTCAACGCTTTAGCAATTAATCCAAGTGAGCGATAACAGCAAGCCCCTGCCGCTGAGACGTGACCGAGACGTATCAAAGCAACACGTAGGCGGCTTGGCTGGTTCACTGCGGCGATTCGATTCTACCGGTCAATCCAGTCTTTCTTTACGAACAGCGATCGAAAATTGCGTGCCGCAGCACAAGAAATCTTGGTTTGACCCGTGCCCCGTGGCGGACGTAATTGCTGAGTAGCCGACCAGTGATTGGAGCATTCCGATGCAGATGACAGAAATCGAGGACCGCATTAAGATCCATGACCTCTTCGTGCGCTACACTTCAGCAGTTGACAATTGGGACGAGCCCGCTTTGCTTGGCTGCTTCACGGAGGATGGCGTGCTGGAGACACCCGTACTCGGCGGCAGGTTTGCCGGGCGCGAGGGTCAACGTGAGTTCGCGCGCCGTGGGCGCAGCCGCGCCGAAGGTGGCCAGATGCGCCATGTCTTCAGCAATCTTGGCGTTCAACTCGATGGCGCGCGGGCTGCCGCCCAGTCCTACTTCGTGGTGTATTCAACCAGGGATGGCAAGAGCGAACTCTCAGTCGTCGGACGCTACAATTGCCGTCTCCGAAAACTCGGAACCGAGTGGCTGTTCGAATATCGAGGAGTATCAATCGACGGCAGAGAATAGTGTGGCACGATGCTGTTTTGTGCGAACCCCGGCGATTCAGCCGCGCTGATTGACCGGCAACACGGCGATTCTCCGCGCCCAAAGGGCAATAGCCCAGGTGCTCCCTGCGGCAGCCCTAAGCTATAGCAACTTCCACTGGTTGAATCTCTCCATAGGGCGGCTATTGCGATGTGCAGATTAACCGCGCGGCGGGGTGCCGGCACGATCAGACGTAAAAAATGGTTACATTAGGCACCAGAGGACTTGTTTAATGAAACCAAAACTGCGGCTGGTTGCCAATGGTGCCGGCTCGCATGGGCGTGTCTCACCCCCCGATACGGGTGAGAGCGAAGCTTTCGACGCGTATTCCAAAGCGGTAATCCAGGCCGCCGATACGATTAGTCCCGCGGTTGTGAATATCGAGGTGAGGGCGCGCGCGTCCGCCTCGGAGCAACCCTCGCGAGCCCATCCTCATGCGACCGGTTCGGGCTTCATCTTTACCCCCGACGGCTACATCCTGACTAATAGCCACGTCGTGCATGGTGGTGGACAGGTCGACGTCACTGTTTCGGATGGGCGCAGGATGCGCGCCGACCTCGTCGGCGACGACCCCGAGACGGATCTGGCGGTGCTGAGAATCAGTGCCGACGACCTGAGCGCCGCCCCGCTCGGTGATTCGAATCGAATTCGGGTCGGCCAGCTGGTCATCGCGATCGGAAACCCCTACGGCTTTCAGTGCACCGTGACCGCGGGCGTAATCAGCGCACTCGGGCGCTCGCTGCGCGCGCGTTCGGGACGGCTGATCGACAACATCTTGCAGACCGACGCGGCATTGAACCCGGGTAATTCGGGCGGTCCACTGGTCAGTTCGCGGGCTGAGGTAATCGGCGTGAATACCGCGACGATCATGCCGGCGCAGGGCTTGTGTTTCGCCATCGCCATTAACACGGCCAAGTTTGTGGCCGGCCGCCTGATTCGCGATGGCCGCATCGTGCGCGGATATATCGGAATGGCCGGGCAGAACGTGCAACTGCCGCGCCGGCTGGTGCATTTCCACAAGGTCGCTGTGCCGAGTGGCGTTATGATTGTCTCGCTTGAAGCAAATAGCCCGGCTGAACGTGCCGGGTTGAAGGCAGGTGACGTAATTGTCAGCTTCGGCGGCAAGCCGGTCGCGAGTATTGACGATCTGCAGCGGCTACTTAGCAGCGAATGTGTCGGCGTCGCTATCGAAATCGGGGTCGTCCGGGCGGCTGAGATGCTCGCCGTCAGGGTTGTTCCCGCCGAATCACCGAGGCGCAGTTAGCAGGGTGTTGAAAAAGCTGCCGTGGGTTTCAGATCAGCTAGTGGCTTCAGTGCCCTGTGTGAAGACCGGCTGCTTTCGCTCAGTGCTCTCAGGCTTGCGGGTCAGATTACAGAAGGGGGAACTGGCTGGGAAGGCTTTTTCAACAGCCGCTTAAGCCTCCGCGGCTCGCACGAGCCCCGGCGCTAATGACGACAGGAAGACCTGGTTTGGCCGTTGCACGTTACACCACGCGCTCCCGTAACAGCAGGCATTCGTCTAACAAGCTGCTGAAGATTGCCCTGTGGACGGTATGGCTGCCGATAGCCGCGGTCTGTTGGGTGATGCTGCTGGACACCAGTTATGATTGGATCAGCTCGGCAAGCAATACCAAGGTCATCTCCGGCCTGTTGATTCTGATTTTGATGGCCTGCGTAGTCATTGCGCTACTAGTGAAAGGAGCGAGAAAGTTGTGGACACGGTGAGGCGCGCTGGTGGAGTGGAGCGTAACGGGCAGACTGCTGGAGAGAAGCGGAACGAGCAAACGAGTCCGCCAGATGCGTTCCCGGAGAAGAACCGGCAAACTGCACGCAGGAAATGGTTGATGATGGTTGCGGTGTGCGCGATTGCGGTTAATATGGCCGGCTGTTTCGGTTGCACCTACATTCCACCCGGTTACGTGGGCATCAAGGTCAATCTCTATGGCTCGCAGCGCGGTGTCCAGGATATCCCGGTGCTGACCGGCCGCGTCATCTACAATCCGTGGACGGAAAAGATCTACGACTTCCCGACTTTCCTGCAGTACCGATCATGGGTCCAGAGCCCGAGCGAAGGCCGGCCGGTGGACGAGAGCATCACTTTCGTTTCACTCGACAAGATCCCGGTGAATGTCGATGTCAGCGTCGCCTTCCAATTCGAGGCGAGCAAAGTGCCTGAACTATTCATCAAGTTCCGCTCGGATCCCGATGTCATAGCAGATACCTACATCCGCTCGCGCGTGCGTGATGCGTTCGTACGTAGCGGTTCGGGGCTCAACGCGATGGATATCCTGGGCGGCGGCATCGGCAAGCTCGACAGCGATGTGGTTGGAATTGTCGATCGGGAAATGGCGCCAATCGGAATTCGCTTTGATTACGTCTCGGTGCTCAATCGTCCGCGGATACCGGAAGCAATTCAGGACGCCATCAACAAAGCCATCGAATCGACCCAACGTGCCCAGCAGGCGCAAAATCAGATCGCCGTGGTAAAGGCTGAGGCCGAGCAAAAGGTCGCGGCAGCCGCGGGCGAAGCCAACGCCACCCGGGCTCGCGCCCAAGGCGAGGCCGATGCCTTGCTGCTCCGGGCTACCGCCGAAGCCAAGGCTAATCAGTTGCTCGCGGCCAGCATCACGCCGGAACTGGTGCGCTGGCAGCAGATCAAGCAATGGAAGGGCAACGTACCGACGTACATGGGCGGCCAGATGCCGATTCCGTTCATGGAATTCGGTGCAATGCCGCAATCAGGGGCAAGCAAATAGAGCTCGCGTAAAAGAAGTTCACCGGGTGGCCTTCGGAGCGCCCCAGGAGCTGCTGCCCCATCACTTCAGCGATACTCGTCACCGCAGTCGCCTATTGCCGTCATCAGATCGCGCGATTTCGCCAGCACTTGCTCCAGCTGCACATAATCGGCGGCATCAAGAGTAAAGCCGAAGACTCGTTCATTATCGGCAATATGCTCGGAAAGGCCGAGCCGGGTGCCGACTATCACTCCGGCCACGGCCGGCTGTTCGAGCACAAAACGGACGCCGGCGTTCGCGATACTTACTTGATGCCTATCAGCGATTCGCTTGAGCTGGGCGAGCAATTCCTGGAACAAACCCCATCCGCCCCACGCGTCGATCATCCGCTTGTACTTCTGCAATGACGCGGTGTTCAGTTCATCGCGTTGCGGTTCCGGCCTTCCGAGATATCTCTCTGAGAGCAGACCGCCTAGAACGGTGCCGTAGGTGAGGAGAGTGATGCCGCGTTGCTGGCAAAACTCTGCCATCTGCACGGCCGGCCGGCGATCGACCATCGAGTACTGCACTTGATTGGAGACGATGGGGATTCCGCGTTCGGCAATCGTCTTTAGGTGCCGCGTATCGAAATTGGTCAGCGCCAGATGCTTGATTTGGCCTTCGCGCTGAAGGTCAGCAAGATGGCCGAGGGCGGTCAGATAACGCTCATCCTCATAGTCCCACCAATGAAACTGCAGCAAATCGAGCGAGTCGACGCCCATCCGTTTGCGTGAGATATCGATCGCTCGTTCGACCACTTCTCGTGTCATCGGCCCTGGATGCGGCACCCATTTGGTGAACGCTTGCATCTCGGCGAGCCGTCCACGCCCGAAACGGGCGCCAAAGCGGCTGCGGAACTCGCCGATGAAGTCTTCAGCCGGACCATAATGGTCGGCGAGGTCCCACGTGGTAAATCCGGCCTCGTGGTACCTGAACATTTCGCTGACGCCACGCTCCGGCTCGATGTAACCGTGGGCGCCGGAAACCTGCCACATTCCGTTGAG